>OMEJ01000655.1_pt1 | contig 21255 bp, 17 predicted proteins | sample 1645361 | NCBI WGS metagenome assembly OMEJ01 (sample SAMEA103958156, study PRJEB25191) | human gut metagenome
GATGGCGCCGCCGTTGACGTTGACCTTGCTCATATCAAAGTGCAGCTCACGAGCCACAGCGATGGACTGAGCGGCAAAGGCCTCGTTGGCCTCGATCAGGTCCATATCCTCGATCTTCAGGCCGGCCTTCTCCATAGCCTGACGGGAAGCGGGCACAGGACCCACGCCCATGATCTTGGGATCCACGCCGCCCTGGCCCCAGGAGACCAGCTTGGCCATGGGCTTCAGACCATACTTCTCCACGGCCTCGCCGGAAGCCAGCACGATGGCGGCAGCGCCGTCGTTGATGCCGGAGGCGTTGGCAGCGGTAACACGCTGGACGTGCTTCTTGGTGTCGGCCTCATGGACCTGGGTGACCTCAAAGGTGTGGACGATCTCGTCCTCCACGCCCTCGGGACCCACGGGGAAGGCGCCGCGCAGCTTGGAGATACCCTCGGCGGTCACACCGGCGCGGGGGAACTCGTCCACCTTGAACTCCACCATTTCCTTCTTCTTCTTGATCATGATGGGCACGATCTCGTCGTCGAAGCGGCCGGCCTTCTGAGCAGCCTCAGCCTTGTTCTGAGAGGAAGCGGCGAACTCGTCCAGCTCCTCGCGGGTGATGCCCCACACGTCGCAGATGTTCTCGGCGGTGGTGCCCATGTGATAGTTGTTATAAGCGTCCCACAGGCCGTCCTTGATCATGGTGTCCACGACCTTCTTGTCGCCCATGCGGGCGCCCCAGCGCTCGTCAGGCAGAGCAAAGGGAGCAGCGGACATGTTCTCGGTACCGCCGGCCAGGACCACATCAGCGTCGCCGGCCAGGATGCTGCGGGCGCCCTCGATGACGCTCTTCATACCGGAGCCGCACACCATACCCACGGTGTAAGCGGGAACCTGGAAGGGGATACCGGCCTTCACAGCGGCCTGGCGGGCAGGGTTCTGGCCCAGACCAGCGGTGAGGATGCAGCCGAACATAACCTCGTCTACCTGCTCGGGCTTCACGCCGGCGCGGTTGAGGGCTTCCTTCATGACCACAGCGCCCATCTCAGCGGCGGGCACATCCTTCAGGCTTCCGCCAAAGGAACCGATGGCGGTGCGGCAGCAGTTGACAACATAGACTTCTTTCATCGCTCTGTTACCTCCAAAAATGTGTTGTGGCGTCATAAGGCGCCCTTCGTTCCGCTCTTGACTGCATTATATCGAAGGAATCTGGAAAAATCAATACAATTTTTTGTGCTTTCTGGCCTCCTTTCTGTCTGAGAGTGACAAATTCACGCCATTTTAAGCAAAGTTGAGAACTTTTCCTCCGGTAATTCGTTAAATTTTTGACAAAATAATTTTTTGCCTGTTTTTTCTCTTTCTCAAAAAAATCACCGGCCTTCTCCCACAGCGGGAGAAGGCCGGTATTTTTTGCTTTTACTCGTGGAGAATGGGGAATACAGTCGTGTTCCATCCTGCGTACTGCGTCAGCCAGGCCAGGGTGTTTTCCGCGTTGGGGGTAAGGGTAATGCGCAGATCGGTGCTGTAACTGCTCCCAGCCTCGGAGACACTGTTTCTCGAGGGAACCTCAAAGACAAAGACCAGGTCGGTAACGTAGGTATTTTCCTGGCGCTGCTGGTCGTCAAAGAGATAACGCACCCCGATGGTGCCCGCGTCAAAGTCGGCGCGCACGGCCTTCCAAAGCTCTTGCAGCTGGGCGTTGGAGGCCCCCTCCAGGTAGAAGGGCTCGTTGGTATCCGTCTCCGTCTGTCCGCTCTGGGTACCAGCCCGGTCCAGATAGGCCTCCACCAGACGATACTTCTCAAAGCGGTCAAAGTCGTACATATCTTCCACTGCGTCCCGGTCCTGAGCAATCTGATTCAGAGCCCAGGTCACGGTACCCTCTGTGTTCAGGTCCTCCGTGTGGATGGGGATGTCGTAGTAACAGCGGCGCACAGTACGGCCGTCGGTCAGGGTGTAGGTCACATCCAGGCGGGTGTACTCCTCCCCAGCCTGATAGTGGGAGCTGCTGGTGTCCACCGTGTCCCGGTGGTCCAGAACGGCCTGATGCAGAGCGACGATCTTTTCGATCTGTCCGGGGTCGGTGACCTGGTAGCGGGTGGAGTCTCCGCTGTCGTAGGGATAGTTGATGCGGCAATCTACATCCACGGAGACCACTTCATCCGCCTGGGGCACCCAGGCAGTAATGCCCATTACATCGGTAAGACAGGCCACACACAGCACCGCCATGACCACAAAGCTGGCTGCCGCACCCTTCCAGTATTTCAGCACCCGGAAGGACTTGCACAGCAGCATCCGGGCTACAAAGTAGCCCACCACAGCCCATACCACCACGCATACCGCCAGGGAGAGCCGGTTTCTCCATCCGAAGAAGGCAATGGTGTAGACGCCGAAGCACAGTCCGGAGCAGAAGGCCACGCCATACAGAAAGATGGGCCGCACCAGGCGCACGGAGACCACGTCCCCCGCCGACTCCACCTGCCGCTTCCGGTACACCAGCAGGGCCAGCACCGCCAGCACCACACCGGCGGCGGCGTAGGCGGCTACGGTACCGGGGCTCAGCAGGTACCATTCCCCCGTGGTGGCGGTCATTCCATTCACCGTCTCCTGTACCGGATCCCACTCCACGGCCTCGGTAAGGGGCCAGATTGGGGTAAGAATCTGGGCCAAAGCGCTTCCCCGGCCGCTGTGCATGGAGAGCCCGAAGAAGAAATCGCTCAAAACTCCGTTGATCAGCATATTGAGGACATAGGCCAGCATGTTTAAAATCCCATAGAAGGCAGGCAGTGCCAGGATATGTCCGGTAAACATGGCGCAAAACGACGCAAAGGAGAAGAAGAACAGGCATACTCCGCTCTGTACCAGCAGCCAGATGCCCAGGCTGGCCAGGGAGGTTCCCCAGCATTTCTGAGCCACCAGGGGCAGCTCAACGGCCAGGGTGATGCCCGCCACCACCAGGTTGGGCAGCAGGGAAAAGGACAGTCCCGCCAGATACTGGGTGCCGAACAGGGTCTCCCGGCGCAGAGGCAGGGCATGCATCATGCAGGCGGAGCGGTTGTTGTAGAGGTAACCGAACACCGCCATGGCACACAGCACCCCGTAGCCGCAGGCCACAAACACCCCGAATTGCAGGGTATTGGGGATGTCTCGGGCATACTCTACCAGGCGGTTAGCCAGCTCCACCGAGGACACGGAGGCACCTCTCATAGAGAAGTAGTTGTTCAGCAGGTTAAAGGGCACCAGGTACAGCCACATCAGGCCGTAGGCCACCCACAGAGGCCAGAACCGCAGCATGGTCTTGCGGTAGAGGGTGGAATTAAAGAACGATGTCCCGGACCGCATAGTCCTCACCTCCCAACTCATAAATAAAGATCTCCTCCAGACTCAGAGGCAGCATTTCCATCAAAATGGGATTCAGGGCCGCCATGCGCTCCTTGATCTGGGCGGGGTCGCCCCGGACGATGAGGGTATACACCCGGCCGATCTGGCTGGTGTGCAGCACGTTCATCCCCTCGGGCAGCGGAGGCAGGCCGGGCTCCTGGAAGGCCAGCTGCAGCTTGATGATGTTGTCCTGGAGGTCGGTGAGAGAGCGCTCCAGCAGCACCTTGCCGTGGGACAGGATGCCCACATGGTCGCACACGTCCTCCAGCTCCCGCAGGTTGTGGGAGGAAACCAGCACGGTGGTGCCCCGCTGGGCCACGTCGCCCATGAGCAAAGACCACACCTGCCGCCGCATCACCGGGTCCAGGCCGTCCACCGGCTCATCCAGCACCAGCACCTTGGGCTGGCAGCACAGAGCCAGCCAGAAGGCGGACTGCTTCTGCATGCCCTTGGACAGGCGGCGGATGGGCTGGTTCTCGTCCACCTCGGGGAAGGCCTCCCGCAGGGCGTCGTAGCGTTTGTCGTCAAACTGGGGGTAGAGACCCCGGTAAAACTTCATCATATCCCGGGTGGAGGCAGAGTTGAAGTAGTAGAGCTCATCCGGGATGGCCGCCATCTCCGCCTTAATGGCCGGGTTTTCATACACATTCTGGCCGTGGACCAGGATAGAGCCGGAATCCGGCCGATAGATGCCCATAATATGGCGCAAAATGGTGGATTTGCCCGCGCCGTTAGGCCCCACCAGGCCGTAGATGGAGCCCTCCTCCACCTTCATGGTCAGGCCGTCCAGTGCCCGGAAGCCGTCAAAGCTTTTGACCACGTCGTTGATCTGGATCATTGGGCCGCTCCCCCTTTCAGATTTGCAATACGGGTGCACAGTGCGTCCCTTGTCAGCCCCAGGTACAGCAGCTCCGCCGCCGTCTGGTCAAAGGTGTGCAGCAGCCGCTCCTGCCGTCCCCGGTCCACACCGGTGTGCTCCGCCACAAAGGACCCCTTCCCCGGCACCGAGTACAGGTATCCCTCCGCCTCCAGAGCCTCATAGGCCCGCTGAATGGTGTTGGGGTTGATGGCCAGGGTGCTGGCCATCGCGCGCACGGAGGGGAGCTTCTCCCCCTGGACCAGAGCCCCCGTCACCACAAGGCGGCGCAGGCCGTCCCGCACCTGTTCATAGATGGGGCGGGCGTCCCGATAATCTAAGCTTAACATTACGCCCTCCTTTCCGTCTGCCCGTGGGCAAACTGTATGGTCTGTATTAGTACACTAAGTGTATGTGTGAGGCCGGGGAAAGTCAATTAAGAAGGGTTTAAGATTTTCTTATGTTCAAGCAGGGTTCCGCCCTGCGGGGCGGGTTCCTTTCTGAATCACCAGAAAGGAACCAAAGAGTGACTGGGGGTGTGTCTCCGAGGAACGCCTCGCCGCAGGCTGGGTGCGCACCGAAGGCGGCCCCCAACGCATCTTTGGTTACTTTCTGTGCGAGCAGAAAGTAACACCGTCCCACCTGTGACCGAAGGTCACCAAAACACAATTCTAATGATTTATCCCCCTTCCCCCTTCCCCCGAAAAAAAGAACGTGTTATCATAGGGTCACCAGACAAAAGGAGGTATTTTCCCTATGTTCTCTTCCATCGGTCTTATCGGCGCGGGCACCATGGGCTCCGCCGTCCTCCAGGCTGCCGCCAAGGGCGCTCCCGGCGCGGCGCTGTATTGTTCCAACCGCACTCCCGCCAAGGCCCAGGCCCTGGCTCAGGAAGTGGGCGGCCAGGCAGTGGATAACGCCGCCGTGGCCCGCACCTGCTCTCTCATCTTCCTGGGGGTAAAGCCCCAGATGATGGCGGGCGTTCTGGCCGATTTGGCCCCTGTTCTTGCTGCCCGCACCGACCGTTTCGTGCTGGCCTCCATGGCCGCCGGTCTGGACGGACAGGCCATCCAGGACCTGGCCGGAGGCAAGTATCCTGTCATCTGCCTGATGCCCAACACCCCCGTGGCCGTAGGTGCGGGCGTGGTGCAGTATTACGGCGTGGATACCACCCAGGAGGAGCTGGACGCCTTCCAGGCGCTCATGGCTCCCGCCGGACTGGTGGACCCCATCGAGCCCCACCTCCTCCCCGCTGCCAGCGGCGTGTCCGGCTGCGGTCCCGCCTTCTGCGCTCTGTTCATTGAGGCCCTGGCCGACGGCGGAGTGGCCTGCGGCCTGCCCCGTGCCAAGGCCCTGGCCTATGCCGCCCAGATGGTGGAGGGCACCGCCAAGCTGATGATGGAGAAGGGCCTGCACCCCGGCCAGCTCAAGGACGGGGTCTGTTCCCCCGGCGGCACCACCATCCAGGGTGTGCGTGTGCTGGAGGAGCGCGGCTTCCGCGCCGCCGCCATGGATGCGGTGATCGCAACCTTTGAAAAAAACAAGGAGCTGGCCAAATAAGTTCCTATTCCTGATATGAGGGGGTTTATTCCATGAGAATCGTTGTAAAAGTCGGCACCTCCACCCTGGCTCACGCCACCGGGCGGCTGAACATCCGCCACGTGGAGGAGCTGGTCAAGGTGCTCTCCGATTTGAAAAATGCCGGCCATCAGGTCATTCTGGTCTCCTCCGGCGCCATTGGCATGGGCGTGGGCAAGCTGAACCTGCCCGGCAAGCCCTCCGACATGCCCACCAAGCAGGCTGCCGCCGCTGTGGGCCAGTGTGAGCTGATGTACACCTACGATAAGCTCTTCCTCCAGTATAACCATACCGTGGCCCAGGTGCTGCTCACCGGCGAGGATGTGGACCACCCCGAGCGCCGGGAGAACTTTGAGAACACCATGGAGCGCCTGCTGGAGCTGGGCGCCCTGCCTGTCATCAACGAGAACGACACCATCGCCACCGCCGAGATCAAGGTAGGCGATAACGATACCCTGGGCGCCATCGTGGCCTGCTGCACTAAGGCCGACCTGCTGGTGCTTCTCAGCGACATCGAGGGCCTGTACACCGCCGATCCCCGCAAGGACCCCAACGCCAAGCTCATCCCCACCGTGGAGGAAGTCACCCCGGAGGTCGAGGCCCTGGCCGGCGGGGTAGGCTCCAGCCTGGGCACCGGCGGCATGGCAACGAAACTCCGGGCCGCCAAGATGGTTACCGCCCAGGGCTGTGATATGGTCATCACCAACGGCGAGCACCCTGAGCGGCTCTACGACATTGCCGAGGGCAAGGACGTAGGCACCCGCTTTGTGGCTCATAAGGCCTGATTTTTCAATACGTTTCGTATTACAATTTCTATTATCTACATTTTATCATCGCTCTTCGGGATAAAATCTGGCTGTTTGGGTCCGGAGAGTGAGTCAAAGGAGGTCGTACGATGACGACATTGGAACTGCTGGAAAAGGCCCGCGCTTCCAAGGGGGCTATGTCTCTGGCGGACACCGAAACCAAAAATAACGCTCTGCTGGCTATGGCTGACGCGCTGATGGATCATCAGCAGGCCATTCTCACCGCCAACCAGGCCGACCTGGAGGCCGCCCGCGGCACCGTCTCCGAGGTCATGCTGGACCGGCTGGCCCTCAGCCCCGAGCGCATCGCGGGCATGGCCCAGGGCATCCGGGAGGTAGCCGCCCTCCCTGACCCGGTGGGCGCCGTTCTCCAGCGGGTGGAGCGCCCCAGCGGCATCGTGGTGGAAAAGACGGCGGTACCCATGGGTGTCATCGCCATCATCTACGAGAGCCGCCCCAACGTCACCTCTGATGCCGCCGCCCTGGCCTTGAAGGCGGGTTCCGCCTGTGTGCTCCGTGGCGGCAAGGAGGCCCACCGCTCCGCCGCCGCCATTGTAGAGGCCCTGAAGGAGGGGCTCCAGCGGGCGGGCCTGCCTGCCGACGCCCTCCAGCTGGTGGAGGACACCACCCGCGCCTCCGCCAATGAGCTGATGACGGCCAGCGGCTATGTGGACCTGCTCATCCCCCGCGGCGGTGCGGGCCTCATCCGTGCCTGTGTGGACAACGCCACCGTACCGGTCATCGAGACGGGCACCGGCATCTGCCACGTCTATGTGGACGGCCAGGCCGACCAGGCCATGGCTCTGGACATTCTGGAGAACGCCAAGTGCTCCCGCCCCAGCGTGTGCAACGCCTGCGAGGTGTGCCTGGTGGACGAGACCATCGCCGGGGAATTTCTCCCCAAGCTGCAAAAGCGTCTGACCCAGGACCGCACGGAGCGCGGCCTGCACCCGGTGGAGCTGCGCCTGGACGAGGCCGCCCAGGCCATCATCTCCGGTACGCCCGCCGGGGAAAAGGACTTTGATACCGAATTCCTGGACTACATCCTGGGCGTCAAGGTGGTAAGCGGCGTAGACGAGGCCATCGCCCACATTGCCGCCCACTCCACCGGCCACTCCGAGGCCATTGTCACCGCCGACGAGAAGGCCGCCCGGGCTTTCCTCAACCAGGTGGACTCTGCCGCCGTCTACTGGAATGCCTCCACCCGCTTTACCGACGGAGGCGAGTTTGGACTGGGCTGCGAGATGGGCATCTCCACCCAAAAGCTCCACGCCCGGGGACCCATGGGGCTCCAGGAGCTGTGTACCTACAAGTACATCATCCGGGGCACCGGTCAGACCCGCTGACCGTTTGGAACGTCGGCTCTTTCCGCCATTTTCCGGGTGACAAAATCTCCTGTTTGGAGGTATAATGAAGGTGGGAAAAGGGGGCCTTTTCCCACCCAGTTCTCCGCGCTCCGGCGCGGAGCCCAGCTGGATCTTGATGTACCATCCACCCTTGTGATTTTGGAAAGGACTGATTCCAATGAACCACTACATGAAGGAGTTCTGCCAGACCACCGGGGAACTGTTAGGCTCTGAGCAGGTACGGATGATGGGCCGCTGGTGCCATCATAACCGCATCACCACCCTGGACCACTCCCTGTTTGTGGCTTACTGGTCGTTCCGCGCCGCCCGGGCTCTGGGCCTGGACGAGACCGCTGCCGCCAGAGGCGGACTCCTGCACGACCTGTACCTCTATGACTCCCGTGACAAGTCGGCCCACCCGGGCTGGCAGTGCTTTGACCATCCCCGGGCCGCCGCCCGCAATGCCCAGGAACTCACCGACCTGAGCGACAAGGAGCGGAATATTATCCTCTCCCATATGTGGCCTCTGGGCGGAGCGCTGCCCCGGTCTATGGAGGCCTGGCTGGTGGATGTGGTGGATACCCTGTGCGCCGGTTTGGAGCTCAGCGGCATCTATGACCCCAGCCGCCTGCGCCGCCGCCTGGGCGTGGAGCCCATCACCGAAGCCACGGAGGATCCCGCCCCCGCTTTCTTGTAAGAAAGCTTGGCAAAGAACTTCACGGGAAGCTTCGCTTCCCCTCTGCGCCCGTAAAGAACTCTCTGGGTAGGAGCGACATTTCCGTCGCTCCTACTTTTTTATGTGCAAATTGGCTTCCTAATTGAATTCACGATAACACCTGCACGAAACAGGAAGTGACGCAGGAGGCAGTGTGTGATCAAAGCAGCGGCTTATAAATTTTGATGGCAGCAGGCCCCAGTGGGCCGAGAGGAGAGGGCTGCACGGTCAAAACTTAGGCCGCCGGGGATTACAAAACAACCGAAGGGGCACACCCCCGTAATGGGGGTCTGGGGGCAATGACTGTGAGCACCGCCGCAGGCAAGGTGCTCACCGGAAGCGGCCCCCAGTGCATCTCAAGGTGAATTGCCCCAAAGGGGCAAGAGAAGGTGGCCTGGGCCATTGGTTACTTTCTGTGCGAGCAGAAAGTAACATCCGTCTCTAAATAACGGAACTTGCCCCGCAGGGCGGAACCCTCTCAACAAAAAAGTGGGAGCGACCTGAGCAGTCACTCCCACAAAAAGTCTCACATCCGGGCGAGGAAGGGAAACGAAGTTTCCCGCAAAGTTCTTTGCCAAGCTTTCTTACAAGAAAGCGGAGGGGAGTTTACACAGCAGTTCCTCCGCCTGAGTGCGGACATGCAATTTGTTGGCGTTGTCCAGCACAAATTCCAGATGCATCTGCGCCTGCTGCCATTTCTCCCGCTGGTAGCAGTAAACCGCCAGCGCCATATGGGCTCCCACCTTCTCCCGCAGGGACTCCGCCCGCTCCAGATCCTGCTGGAGCAGAGGCTCCAGCTGCGGGGGTGCCGCCTGCATCAGCGCAAAGGAGCGCCGCTGGTTCATGACCCGGTCCACCAACGCCCGCTGTTTGGCCCGCATCTTCGGCTTCAGCGCAGTGAGCTTCTCCGCCACCCACTCCTGCCGGGGATCGCCGGAGGGCAGGGCCGCGCTCCAGATCAGCAATGCGCTGGCGTTCTTTACCAGTTTGCGGTGCTCTGCCACATGCTCCAGTACCTGGATCGCCTCCTGATGCCGGCCCAGCAGAGACAAAGCATAGCCCTGATAGACATGAAAGATCATATTGGAGGGGTTCTGGCGGCACACCGTGCTGCACAGCTCCAGCAGGGGCTCCGGGTCGCAGTGGTTATCCATGTACTTCACGGCCCGCCAAAGGAGCAGGCGGGAATACCAGTTGATGGCCGCTCCGCCCAGCAACATCCACGTCCAAGTCAGCAGCAGGGCGGAGATACGCTCCTCCAGAGAGGCCTCTGCGGGCAGAGTGGACAGCAGCCACAAAAACGGGGGCACGCACCAGATCCAAAAGGCCAGGCTGGCGTGATTTAAAATAAAATTGCGCATGCCGGAATCCTCCAAAAGAAAATGAAATGATGTGAGGCAACCATACCACACATCATTTAAATAAACCCATATAAATCTTTAAGAAATGGAAAATTTTATCCGTTGAACTTATTCATGGCACGGTCAGGACCCTCTTTGATATAGCACTCCACCGCGTCGGCGCAGCGCTCCACGGCGGCGGCAATACCCTTTTGGTCCTCGCCCTGGAACTTGCCCAGCACCCAGTCGGCCAGGTTATAGTCGGGATGGGGCTTTTTACCCACGCCCACCCGGATCCGGGGGAACTGGTCGGTGCCCAGGTGCTGAATGATGCTCTTGAGCCCGTTGTGTCCTCCAGCGGAGCCTCCCTTGCGGATGCGCAGCTTTCCCACGTCCAGGGCGGTATCGTCGGAGATCACTATAATATGCTCCGGGGGGATTTTATAGAAGTCGGCGGCAGGGCGCACCGCCTCGCCGGACAGGTTCATATAGGTCACCGGCTTCATCACCAGCACCTTTTCCCCGGAAATGGTGAATACATTGGTCAGGGCCTTGAATTTCAGCTTCTGGATGGGCAGGCGGTACCGCTCGCCCAGCTGGTCAGCCACCATAAAGCCCACATTGTGGCGGGTATTCTCATACTGGTCCCCGGGGTTGCCCAAGCACACCAGCACCCAGGATGCTCCGCCGGAACTGCGATGGAAAAACATGCTATCCCTCACTTGCTGCGTAAAATGCACTGGGGCGGGCAAATGCCCGCCCCAGTGGGATACGGAAAATCAGGTAAACAGGCGGGAAACGGAAGTCTCCTCGTAGATGTGGCTGATGGCCTCGGCAAACATATGAGCCACAGAGATATAGCGGATCTTGTCGCACTTCATGCCGGGCTTGGGGGGAATGGTGTCCAGGAAGACCACCTCGTCCATGACGCTGTCGGTGATGCGCTGGACAGCGGGGCCGGAGAGCAGGCCGTGGGTAGCCACAGCGGTAACGTCCTTGGCGCCGCCGATGTCCACCAGAGCCTTGGCAGCGTGGCACAGGCTTCCGCCGGTGTCCACCATGTCGTCCAGCAGGATGACGTGCTTGTCCTTTACGTCGCCGATGATGTTCATGACCTCAGAGGAGTTGGCCTTCTGACGGCGCTTATCCACGATGGCCAGAGGCATGTTCAGCTTCTGAGCGAAGGCGCGGGCGCGAGCCACGCTGCCCACGTCAGGAGAAACAACCATGGTGTCGTCCTGGACAGCGGCGAACTTGCGGAAGCACTCGCTGACAAACAGAGGAGAGCCCAGCAGGTTGTCCACCGGGATGTCGAAGAAGCCCTGGATCTGGTTGGCGTGCAGGTCCATGGTCAGCACCCGGTCGGCGCCGGCGCGGGTGATCAGGTTGGCCACCAGCTTGGCAGAGATGGGATCGCGGGGCTTGGTCTTGCGGTCCTGACGGGCATAGCCAAAGTAGGGGATGACGGCGGTGATGCGGCCAGCGGAGGCGCGGCGCAGCGCGTCGATCATAATGAGCAGTTCCATCAGGGCGTCGTTTACGGTGTGCATCTTTCCGTCCTTCTCAAAGGGGCAGGTGGACTGCACCACAAAGACGTCAGACCCGCGGACGGTCTCGTAGATGGAGGCAAAGTTTTCGCCGTCGGCGAAGGAGCCTACCTCAGAATTGCCCAGGGGTACCCCGAGTTCCTGGCAGATGGCCTTGGCCAGGTTGGGGTTCGAGTTGCCCGTGAAAATCTTGATGCTCTTCCCGTGTGTGATCATAATCAACTTCCTTCCGTTTTTCGTGGAGCGGCTCGAAGGCCTTGCTCCGTGTTCCTGTACCTTCTCCTGTAAATGACTGCATGAAAAAGATTCTGGACGGCTGAAAAAACGCGGGCCGGCCGCCGTTCCAGGTTCTCGGCGGAGAACCGGTGCCGACAGCCTTAACTTGAACCGACGCCGGCATTGCACCGGAGCCGAAGATGCTCTTGATCCGCGCAGGCCCGGCAGGTAAAACGCCCACCAGCCTTTGACCAGGTAAAAGGTCGGGATTGGCAAAGCCATTATAGCATACCTGAACGGAAAATTTGACCCCCTCCAGGGGATTTTTTTCAAAAACTTTCGTTTTCTTCACTTTCCTCCAAAAAGGTAGGAAAAAGGAGTGGGAACAGCAGGGCAAACTGTGCACAGCGACGAGGGTTTTTGTATAAAGCGCATTCTTTTAACAATATCCTTTCTATTAGTTTGCCCATTTTTCAGGGGGAAAAACCTCCTTTTGTGGTGGTAAACATTTACGTAAAAAATGGGAGCGACGAAATACGTCACTCCCATTGAAAATCCTACTTACGGGCGCAGAAGGGAAACGAAGTTTCCCATAAAGTTCTTTGCCAAGCTTTCTTTCAAGAAAGCGGGTTAGGGTTCTCCTTCCAGGAAGTAGCTGGCCTCCATGTCGGCGGTGGCCAGGGCAAAGGCCAGCGGATACTTCTGAAACGCCTGGCCCACCGTTCTGGAATCCTCCGGCCCGGAGAAACCCATGTGCCAGCGGATGGCCATGGCCTCCTCCCGGGTCAGGCGGATGTAGCCGTTGGCGATGTACACGCTCTTCTCCCCGTGACCATAGGGCAGCGGGTCGTCAAAGGTGTAGGTGGGCACCTTCTCCCACTGGCCGGTGGCGTCGTTCTTCACGTTCCGGAATCCCTTCTTATAGCACCCGATCTTGCACAGATCGTGGAGCAGTGCCACCACGGCCACCGTCTCCTCGCTGTACTCCAGGCCGTAAAGCTCCTGTACCCGCTCCCGCTGGAGGTAATCCACCAGGCAGTGGTACACGTTCAGGCTGTGCTCGCACAGGCCGCCCTCACAGGACAGGTGATACCGCGCCGAGGCAGGTGCGGTGAAAAAGTCGCTTTTGTGCTCCAAAAAATTCAGCAGCGCGTCGGCGCCGGGACGGGTGATCTTCTCCTTGAACAGCTCAATAAATTCCTCTTTTCCGGACATAGGCTCCTCCTGTGACCCGCTTGCGGGTGGTTTTTTCCTATTTTACCACACCGCCGCTTCAAACGGAAGCGCCACTGCTCCTAATCCATATTTCTCAGATACGCCTCCGCCCCATAGCGCAGGCAGCGCTGCAGCCGCCGCTCTCCCCGCTTGATGGTGCGGGAGATGGTGGACCGGTCCACCCCCAGCCGCTCCCCGATCTCCCGCATGTTATACCCCTGGGCATAATACATCAGCAGCGTCTGCCGCTGGCGCTCGGTCACATCCTCCTGAAGCGCTCGGATGAGGTTTCGTTTGAGACGGCTGATCTCCTTGCTGTTGTCAGAAGCCATCTGCATGCTGTACAGAGCCATATCGGCTGCGTACAGCTTTCCTCTCCTATAACGTGTATTTGGCATTTCGGCGGTACCCCCTCTCATAGTAGCGCTCTGTGAGCACAGCCAGCTCTCTGGCCTCCCGCAGCATGGTGGACAGCATGTGGATACGGTGCTCCAACACCAGCCGCTGTTTTTCATTTCGGGTCCGCTCCAGCACCGCCTCCAGCTGACAGATGCGCAGATCCAGCATCCGGGCATGCTCCCGGTACTCCACAGACAGTTCCAACAGGGTCATGACTCTCTCGCTTCCTCCTCTTCTTCCCGCGCGGCACACTCCGCGCAGATGCTCCGTCCCTCCCGCCAGACCATTTGGTCCCAGCGGTACTGCTCCCCGCCGCAGCAGGGACAGTAGGCCGCCGGAGGCGCCTGCTGCACATCCCGCAGCGGCAGAAGCAGGAAATTTCTTTGGCTCTGGGCCGTGTAAGAACACTCCTTTCTCCCTTTCAAAAAAATTTTTTCAATTTTCAAAATCGGGCTTGACAAAGTGTACGTTCTTTGGTAAAATGACACCTGCTGTTGGACAGCACTCTTGATGCGCTGGTGTAGCTCAGCCGGTAGAGCAGCTGATTTGTAATCAGCAGGTCGGGGGTTCGAATCCGTCCACCAGCTCCACAATTTCATATCTGGAGGAGTTCCCGAGTGGCCAAAGGGGGCAGACTGTAAATCTGTTGCGTTAGCTTCGGTGGTTCGAATCCACCCTCCTCCACCAAAAATCCTGAATGCGTCAGCGTTCAGGATTTTTTCTTCTTCCCTATTCCTTCTTACCCGCTCGTTCGCATTCAGGATTTTTGGAGGGAAGAAGTAAAAGGTAAGAGGGAAAAAGTAAGGTGTCGGCTGCGCCGACCGATTAAAATGGGTGATTTGATGAACACCAGTCCTCTCCTCTCTAAGTCAAAGGCCTTTGCCCTGGAAATTATTCAAGTCTGCAACCAGATCAAGCGGGAAAAACGAGAAACCATTCTGGTCAATCAGCTCCTCCGCTCCGGCACCAGCATTGGCGCCAACATCCGCGAGGCCTTTTACGGTCACAGCCGGGCTGACTTTATCGCTAAGCTCCAGATTGCCTTAAAAGAATGTGCAGAAAGTGAATATTGGCTGGAACTCCTGCTGGAGAGCGGGTACTGCGCTCAGCAGGCTCCCCTCTCCCACTGTGTGGAATTAAAAAAACTGCTGATTGCTTCTCTCAACACCGCAAAGTCCAAACAAGGAAATTCTCCTCAGGCATTATAGAACATACGTTCTAATCCGTAGACATAATATACTCCCTTTGTCCGGTTCTGTCAAGTTTGTTTTTCCCGTTTTTACCAAGAAAAAAGCTGTAAATTGTCCTGACAACGGGACATTTCAGGAAAAAAGTACAAAAAAACAGCGCGCCATATTTGAAATGGCGCGCTGTTTCTTTTAAAAATTATGCTTAGAAATACTGCTTGATGCCCTCGGGAGCCAGGTCGGGCTCGTCGCTGATGGTGATGGTGAACTTGATGTTGTGCTTCTCACCGAAGTTGTTCAGCCAAGCCAGGAACTCCTCGGTCTCGGCATAGTTCTCGATGGGAACGATCTTGGTCAGGCTGTCGATAAAGACATGGGTAATGTCATAGTTACCGGCATACAGGCCGCTGACGAAGCCCTTCAGGGCGGTGTAATTGGCAATATCATACTGGCTGGCCTCTACCAGGCGGATCTGATAGTGAATGTCGAAGGTGAGCTTGTTGCCCTTCTCGATGCACACCACGTTGCCGTGCTCGCTGCCAACGGCCTCGTTGATCATGTCGATCATCTGCTTGGTCTTGCCGGTGCCCTTCTTACCCATGATAACTCGAATCATGTGAATCACTCCTTAATGGATGTTACGTGGGAAGCAGGTCCCTTACGTTACTATAACTTTAACATAAGAGGGGCTGGTTTTCAACCGCAAAGTTATGAATTTTTTTGGTAGAGCGGCGGTCAGCGCAGAGCATAAATCCCGGCCTTTTCCGGAAAATCTGGAAAAGGCCGGGATTTGTTTCATTTCGTCGGATTTAGCCGCTTACAGCCGCTTTTCCAACTCTGCTTTCTCCTTCTCGCAACCGGGCTTGCGCCCGCCGAGTCAGGCCGCGAAGGCTTCGCTGCTCTTACAGGCGGGCCTCCAGAGCCTTCTTCTGCTCCTCGTAGCCGGGCTTGCCCAGCAGAGCATACATGTTGACCTTGTAGGCCTCCACGCCGGGCTGGTTGAAGGGGTTGACCTCCAGCAGATAGCCGGACAGGCCGCAGACATACTCGAAGAAGTAGATGAGGTAGCCGGCAGTCTTGGCGGACAGAGCGGGCATCTCGATGCGCACGTTGGGCACACCGCCGTCCACGTGGGCCAGGATGACCGCCCGCATGGCCTGCTCGGCCACGAAGGCCATGGACTTGCCGGACAGGAAGTTCAGGCCGTCCACGTTCTCGGGATCGTTGGGGATGATGAACTCGCCCTTGGGGGCAAACTGCACCACGGTCTCAAACATGAGCCGCTCGCCCTCCTGGATATACTGGCCCATGGAGTGCAGGTCGGCGGTAAACTCCACGCTGGCGGGGAACAGGCCCTTGCCCTCCTTGCCCTCGCTCTCGCCGTACAGCTGCTTCCACCACTCGGAGAAGAACCGGAAGCAGGGCTCATAGCAGGCCAGCAGCTCCACCTTCTTACCGCCCTGGTACAGAGCGTGGCGGGCAGCGGCATACTGCCAGGCGGGGTTCTCAGCGCCGCCCACGGACAGGTCGGTCATGGCCTGGGCCGCGCCGCCCATGAGCTCGGCAATGTCGATACCGGCCACGGCGATGGGCAGCAGACCCACAGCGGTGAGCACGGAGAAACGGCCGCCCACGTCGTCGGGCACCACGAACTCCTCGTAACCCTCAGCGTCGGCCAGACCCTTCAGCGCGCCGCGGGCCTTATCGGTGGTGGCGTAGATGCGCTCCCGGGCGCCCTCCTTGCCGTACTTCTCCTCCAACAGAGCCTTGAAGATACGGAAGGCCACGGCGGGCTCGGTGGTGGTACCGGACTTGGAGATGACGTTCACGGAGAAGTCCCGGTCGCCGATGAGGGCGATGGTCTCCAGCAGAGCGTCGGTGGACAGGCCGTTGCCGGCAAACAGGATGTCGGGGGTGTCCTTCTTCTTCAGATTATAGTTGGGAGAGGCCAGCAGGTCGATGACAGCACGGGCGCCCAGATAGGAGCCGCCGATGCCGATGACCACCAGCACCTGGGACTGCTGCTGAATCTTCTTGGCAGCGGCCTGGATGCGGGCGAACTCCTCCTTGTCGTAGTCCCGGGGCAGATACACCCAGCCGGTGAAGTCGCCGCCGGGGCCGTCATGGTTGGCCAGCATAGAGGCGGCCTTCTCCAGACCAGCCATGCGCTGGGTCAGGTAATCCTGGGGAATGAACCCCTCCAGTTTTGTCAAATCTAAGTGAAGCATACTTGCAGGTCCTCCTTGAGAAGTGAAGTATAGGATGCTGGAATCAGTATAGCACAAAACGCCCCGTTTTCCACCTGGAAAAAATCAATGGAAATAAGGAAATTTTTCTCCCTCCTGCACAGAAAAAAATCCAAAATAACTCTTGACAAATGGCGGCATACAGGATAAAATAGTCCATGCTGTTCGGACGATTAGCTCAGCTGGTAGAGCATCCGCTTGACGTGCGGGAGGTCACAGGTTCAAGTCCTGTATCGTCCACCAGATAAGCACGGAAACAACTTGTTTCCGTGCTTTTTTGTTTTTCTTAGGATCTGCTTAAAAACCCCCGCTCCGCCTTGCAATCCCCCTCTGCCCCGGGTAAAATAGGGACAAATATCCAGCGGCTGTACCGGCACGGTCCACTCTGCTGGCAACGGGAGGAACCCACCATGGATCATTGCTCCGACCTCACCAGGACGCCCGGCGCTCCAAACCAGGTCCGCATCCCCTATCTGGACGCCCTGCGCTGTCTGGCCATTCTTCTTGTCATCGCACTGCATGTGACTGCCCCCATCATGGTCAGCCCCACTCTGGCGCAAACTAACACCTGGCTTGCCTGCATGGTGCTGGACCCGCTGGTGCGGGTGGGTGTGCCTTTATTTTTGATGATCAGCGGCTGCCTGATGCTGGACGATCCCCGCTCGAAAGAGATCACGCCCTTTTACAAAAAGCAGCTGCCCAAGCTGCTAATTCCTCTGGTGGTCTGGAATGGCATCTACTTCGCCGTGGCCGTCCTCACCGGCTCCCAGCCCCTCAGCCTGTCGGTCTTTCTGCAGCTTCTTCTGGGCCAGGGCGTGAAGTACCACATGTGGTATATCTACATGCTCCTTGGCATCTACCTGATCTGCCCCTTCCTGCGGCGGCTGATCGAGACCTGCACCCCCCGGCAGATTCTGCTGCTGTTCGGCATCATTCTGTTCTCCTCCACCCTCCGTCCCGCCCTCAATCAGATCCTCCCCTTCCAGGTAGTCCTGTTCGGCCCTATGCTGGAGGGACTGGTGGGGTATGTCCTGTTGGGCTGGCTGCTGGGGCGGCAGGAGCTGAGCCGCCGGACCCGGCTTTTGATCTATCTGGGCGGCGCGGCAGGATACGCCGTGCATTTGGTGGGGAATCTGCTCTACGCCCGCCCGGAACAGAGCTATCTCCCCTTTGAAAGCGGCTACGCCTTCCCCCACTATCTCATTGCCGCCGCCCTGTTCGTGTGGGTGCGCACCTTCTTTTCCCGCCATGCCCAGGCGCTGCGCCCGGCCCAAAAGCCCCTGCGCTTGTGCGCCCAGGTGGTCTTTGGCGTGTACTGGGTCCACCCTCTGGTGCTGGACGTCATCACCCATCTGCAGCCCGACGCTCTGCCCCTGGCTGCCGCTCTGGTTTTGCAGGGCGTGCTGACCGCCCTGCTCTCCTTCCTGTTTGCCGCCTGCGTGTCCAGGATCCCCCTGCTGCGCCGCCTGCTCCAGGGATAACCGCACAACTCACAACTTTTTCATACGCAAAAAAAGCATCCGGAGCACGGATGCTTTTTTGCTGCGCCTGCAGCGAAATTTCCCTTGTAACACCCCCTTTCTCTGGGGTAAAATAGGGGTATCTCTTTAAAAAACCCCGCCCCGGCAGACGTTTGAGGCAAGTCTCCCCGGGCGTGAAATCGTACCACCCCCCGTCTCTGTCTGGAAACGGGGGCATTGGCGCGTCTATAACTTCCATATTATGGAACATAAGGTCACTAGGAGTGATTTGCTTTGAATATATTACGTTCTGTTTTACAAGACCTGCCGGAATTCCAGCAGCTGCTGGCCGCGTTGGACGGGGGACAGTCCCCGGCGGCGGTGTCCGGCCTGGGTGCGGTACACCGGGCCCACTTTGCCGCCGCCCTGGGCGCGGCCTCGGAGCGGCCGGTGGTAGTGGTGTGCGCCGATGAAAGCGAGTGCGAACGCATGGCCCGGGACCTGGCCTTTTTCACCGGCCAGGTTGTGCCGGTACTCACCGCCCGGCAGTTTACCTTCCACAACGCCGCCACCGTCTCCCACCAGTGGGAGCACCGCCGCTTAAAACTGCTGTGGGCCCTGTCGGAGGGGGAGCTGCCCTGCCTGGTGGCCTCGGTGGAGGCCCTCCAGCAGCGCACCCTGCCTCCCGACGTCCTCAAGCAGGCCACCCTGGAGCTGGCCACCGGCCAGCAGATCGATCTCAACGACCTGGCCGCCCGTCTCACCGCCGCCGGCTATACCCGCTGTCAGCAGGTGGAGGGTCCCGGCCAGTTTGCCCTGCGGGGCGGCATCCTGGACGTGTTCTCCCCCGCCATGGACGCCCCGGTCCGGGCCGAGTTCTGGGGTGACGAGGTGGACGCCATGGGCTCCTTCGACCCGGCCACCCAGCGGCGCACGGAGAATCTGGACCGGGCGGTGCTTCTGCCCGGCGCGGAGACGCTGCCCCAGCTGGCCCCCGGCGGTCTGGGCGGCCTGCTGGCTCTGCTGGATAAGCGCATTGCCAAGGCGGAGAAGGACGGCCACAAGGAGCTAAAAGCCACCCTGGAGGCCGACCGGGAGGCCCTGGAGCAGGGCCGCTCTCTCCCCGCGGTGGACCGCTACCTCCCTCTCATCTACCCCACCCTGGCCACCGCCGCCGACTACCTGCTCCTGGACGCCTGCGTCCTCTTCTCGGAGAGCAGCCGGGTAGCCGAGCGGGCCAAGACCTACCAGTGGCAGATGGAGGAGGATGTAAAGACTCTGCTGGAGCGTGGCGAGCTGGACGGCAGCTGCGGCGACCTGTCCCGCTCCTTTGCCCAGCTCAACCAGGTGCTGGAGAACTGGCCGGTGGCCTATCTGGACTCCTTCACCCTCTCCTCCTACCCCACGCCTCCCCGGTGTGTGCTGTCCCTGATGGCCAAGCAGCTCCCCTCCTTCGGAGCCAGCCTGGAGACGGCGGTGCAGGATTTAAGCCACTACCAGTCCGCCGGGTTTGGGGTGCTGGTACTGGTGTCCTCGGAGCAGCGGGCGCTGAACCTTCAGACCCTCCTGCGGGAGCAGAAGGTGACCTCCGGGGTGGAGTTCTCCCCCAAGACCCTGCCCAACCCGGGACAGATCATGCTCACCGTGGGCGGCCTGTCCGGCGGTATGGAATACCCCGACCTGAAGCTGGCCGTCATCACCGAGGGCCAGGCCGCCCCCCAAAAGCGGCCCCGGCAGAAAAAGGAGACCACCAACCGCCAGAAGCTCAAGTCCTACGCCGACCTCTCCCCCGGCGACCTGGTGGTCCACGAGCACCACGGCGTGGGCCGCTATGTGGGCATGGTAAAAATGCCCGCCGACGGCATTGAAAAGGACTATGTGAAGATCGCCTATGCCGGCTCCGACGTACTCTACGTCCCCGCCACCCAGCTGGACCTTATCTCCAAGTATATCGGCGGCGGCGAGGACGCCCAGGAGACGAAGAAACTCTCCAAGCTGGGGGGCACCGACTGGGAACGGGCCAAGACCCGGGCGAAAAAGGCGGTGCAGGACCTGGCCAAGGGACTCATCGAGCTCTACGCCCAGCGCCAGCGCCAGCCCGGCTACGCCTTCTCCCCCGACTCCCCCTGGCAGCGGGAGTTTGAGGAGCAGTTTGAGTACACCGAGACCGACGACCAGCTGCGGTGCATCCAGGAAATCAAAAAGGATATGGAGTCCCCCATACCCATGGACCGGCTGCTGTGCGGCGACGTGGGCTACGGCAAGACCGAGGTGGCCTTCCGGGCCATGATGAAGTGCGTGCTGGACGGCAAGCAGGCGGCGGTACTGGTGCCCACCACCGTTCTGGCCCGGCAGCACTACCTCAACGCCCTGCGCCGCTTCCAGAAGTACCCGGTAAACATCGACGTGGTCTCCCGCTTCCGCACCTCCACCCAGATGAAGGAGACCCTGCGGAAAGTGGAAAACGGCGGGGTGGATATTTTGATTGGCACCCACCGCCTCTTTAACAAAGATGTGAAGTTTAAAGACTTAGGGCTGCTGGTGGTGGACGAGGAGCAGCGCTTCGGCGTGCAGCACAAGGAGAAGCTGAAGGAGACCTTCCGCCAGGTGGACGTCCTCACCCTCTCCGCCACCCCCATCCCCCGGACCCTGAACATGGCTATGTCGGGCATCCGGGACATGTCCACCCTTGAGGAGCCCCCCGCTGACCGTCTGCCGGTGCAGACCTATGTGCTGGAGCACAACTGGCCGGTGGTGGCCGACGCTATGCGCCGGGAACTGGAGCGCGGCGGCCAGGTGTACTACCTCCACAACCGGGTGGAGACCATCGACCGCACCGCCGCCCGCATCCAGCAGATGCTGGGTGAGACGGCCGCGGTTGGCGTGGCCCACGGCAAGATGAGCCAGGAGGCCATCGACGACGTGATGAGCCGCATGACCGACGGGGAGCTCAACGTGCTGGTGTGCACCACCATCATCGA
>OMEJ01000658.1_pt1 | contig 21140 bp, 14 predicted proteins | sample 1645361 | NCBI WGS metagenome assembly OMEJ01 (sample SAMEA103958156, study PRJEB25191) | human gut metagenome
CCCACGTATCTAGCTTGGAAGGCTAGTGTTCTACCATTGAACTACACCCGCATAACCACTGATATCTCAGTGCTTTGTTAAGATATCATAATTATATTATAAAGTCAAGTATTTTATGCCAATATGTTCTTTGCGACATGTTTTATCGACACATATACTTGACATTATCTGTTCTTAGGAATAAATTATGTTAGTTGCATTTTAGTTTGTAAAATATTATGGAGTAATTTCAATGACTAATAATTCTGACCACATTTTTTCTAATGTAGATATAAGGAAACTTCTTATTCCTATCATGCTGGAAAATCTCTTAGCTTCACTTATGGGAACTGTTGATACTATGATGGTAAGTAATGTAGGTGCCTCTGCTGTTTCAGCAGTATCGCTTGTTGATTCCATCAATATTCTTGTAATACAGGCCTTGTCAGCACTTGCTGCCGGAGGTGCAATCCTGTGTTCCCAGTACATAGGAAGCAGCAACCCTAAAGGTGCCAACCGCGCTGCGAGACAGGTATTTCTTGTCATGACAGTGCTGTCGGTTTTCATATCAGCAATATGTCTCATTCTTCGTGTACCAATGCTTAAGTTCATCTTTGGTTCGGTAGAAGCTGAGGTTATGGCTGATTCCCAGGCATACTTTCTTTTTACCCTGTTGTCATTTCCATTCATTGGCCTGTATGACGCTGGTGCGTCCATTATGAGAGCCCAGAAGGACAGCAAAAGCCCTATGACAATATCAATAATATCCAACTTCCTTAATATAGGTGGTAATGCGATTCTTATATTCGGACTTGGCATGGGTGTTGCAGGGGCTGCAATATCAACACTTGCATCAAGAGTTTTCTGTGCAGTTGTTGTAATTATTAAATTAAGAAACCCTTCTCAGACTATCTGCGTAAACAGATATTACACAATCCGTCCCGACTGGGATTTAATTAAGAGAGTCTTATATATTGGTATTCCTTCAGGTATTGAAAACAGCATGTTCCAGTTTGGAAAGCTGGCAATCCAGTCAACAGTTTCAACGCTTGGAACTGCGGCCATCGCTGCAAATGCTGTGACCAATATTCTTGAAAACCTTAACGGAGTTGCTGCACAGGGTGTAGGAATCGGACTTATGACTATAGTTGGCCAGTGTATTGGAGCCGGAAGAAAAGATGAAGCCATATATTATATAAAGAAACTCAGTAAAATGGCTGAAGCTGCCATTATTATAAGCTGTCTTGTTGTATTTGCATTGTGCAGACCGATTACCATACTCGGTGGAATGGAAGCAGAAAGTGCAAGAATGTGTTTTGAGATGACTCTTTTCATAACAATAACCAAGCCAATATCATGGGTATTATCATTCATTCCGGCGTACGGAATGCGTGCCGCCGGAGACGTGAAGTTTTCAATGATAACATCGTGTGCAAGCATGTGGTTATGCCGTGTAAGCTTCACTATATTCTTATGCCGTGTATATGGCTTTGGTCCTATTGCTGTATGGATTGGAATGTTTGCCGACTGGACTGTGCGCGGTATCGTGTTCACTATACGTTTCCACTCCCGCAGATGGCTTAATCATCATATAATTGATTAAAAGATAAAACAATAGAGGCGTTATTTTGCTGGCAGTGTCCAATATCATGCAAAATAAATCGCCTCTGTTGCTAAAAATACCATAATAAGGATAAAAATGAAATGGCTTAAAATTACAAAGATTTACGCAAGTGTTTGTGCATTTTGTATAGTTAGTTCTGAAGTGTGCCGTTTTCTTAATACATTTTTACTTAAAAACTGATTTGTTGCTATTACACAATCACTCTCTATTATCTTTCAGGCTTTCAACCATATCAACCCTGTCAGCCTTTCTTCTCACAGTAAGAAGTGATACTGCATAGCATGCAATCACTATTACTATAGTCAGTATTATGCTCTGTGCTGTTATTACCGGTGTGTAAAGCACCCCCTCCATTCCAGAATATATCCTGAATACCACAACCATCATAAAATACCCTGTAAGCAATCCGACTGCTATACCAAACGGTATTATTATATGGTTTACATCAATAATCATTCTGTTAATTTCACGGTTCTTAAGTCCGAGTACTTTAAGCATTGATATGTTGTGGCGGTTCTCTGAAATAAGCATATTTACAGATACATACAATGCCGCAATACATATAATCGCACCGATTACCGCAAGTGAATATATAATTGCACCCATCTCTGTAAGAATAGTCTTCATCTGCTCCCTGATGTCATCTGATGTCACCGTCTTAGATATCTCATCGCCTAAGTCAAGCTTCTTCTCTGACAGCAGTCCGTTGTATGTTCCGTCATCCCATACGAGCAGTTTTCTTGCATTGTTCTGGCTGCACACAAGCAACTTCTGGCTGTCATTCATTATAATTCCGCTTATTGTGACTTTCTTTTCTTCCATTGTAATAGGATTAACAAATGTAAATTCGTCCCCGGCTTCGAGCTTATAGGCGTATGCCATTACATTTGTAACATAATATCCATTGGAAAGGTCTGCCCTGCTACCATCCTCAGTATCAATATTCAGATACTTCACATCTGTATCCGCGCCTATCAGTGAAAATGAAGAGCCGTCATGCTCGTATTTTCCTATAACAAGCTCATCTGCTCCTGCCACTTCATCTGTCTTTAGGCGGTTAAGCACATATTCATACTTAAAACTTCCCATGCTGTCAGCACCTCTGTCAATTACATTATTGATAGAGTCTATAAACATAAACGCAACTGTTATCATCAGTGCCCCTAAAAATGCACCTAAAAATACAACAAAGCTTCTTCCCGGATTGGCAAGTATGCTTCTTAATGCGAACTTATTTCTTACCTTGCCCTTCTTACCGGCTAATACATGTCTTGTTCTGCTGTCACCATCTGCATTGCCATTAAGCATTTCTACAGTGTCTTTCTTTAAGAGCTTAGACACTTTATGTGCTGCCTCAAGCATATAGATAGCCGTAGGAATTATTATTCCTATAACCGCTATCGAAATTGGAAGTGTGAAATGGACCGGCATTGGCTCATAATCTGCAAGGCTCATTTCGCCATATGGCTGCTGTATTATCTTGGTAATAATTGTAACAATAATTCCACCGGCAAGTCCCGGAATCATGGCAAGCACACTGTAATGCCACATAAGTTGTCTTTTAGTGTAGCCAAGTGCTGACAGTGTACCAATCATTTTCTGTTCCTGCTTTATCTTTCTGCCTATTATAATAGCTATAAGTGCAACTGTAATAAGCGGCAGTGTAAACAGAAATACAAATGCCATAATAAGAAACATTATTGCCTGATCATCAACCATTGTAATTCTCTGGTTATTGTCTTTAGCAAGATAGCTGTTTATCTTGTACTGCTCGTTCATGTCTTTTCTGAACTGTGTCACATCACTGTCGTCACTGTATACTACCTTGTACTGACATGAGCTTGCCTCAAGCGCATCGTACGCACTATCTGTCATGTATGCAAGGAAAAATGATGTGATATTCTTGTATGAATCATCAGTATTCTCAAGCATATACAGGTAATCAGGTCTTAAGAAATATCCTGTAACCTTGTATTCTTTTCCCTTAATTGTGAGCCTGTCGCCAATACTTACATGCTCACTTTCAGCATATCCCTTTGATATAACAATCTCATCATCGTTAAATATGTCATTTCCATCAATCACCTCATAAAGGTCGATTTTCTTATTGCGTTTGAAAACCCTTACTTTATATCCGTCCTCATTAATATTTACATAATGCTCTTTCTCAAATGTAACATTATATTTCTTCTCTATATTACTAATCTCGTTATCCGGTATCTCCACATATGTTGTAAATGTGGCATCTTCCAGCTTATTATCTATAAAGAATTGGTCACCATATGATTTAATTCCTGTTCCTGCTATGTAAAAAAGATAGAACAGCAGCAGGGCAACTACGGTAAGAACTGCCGCAGCTATATAAAACGACAGATTCTCTTTAACATTTCTTAAATATCTCTTGTTAAGAGTCATAACCAGCCTCCTCATAATCACATTTTTTATAATTCAGATACTTGTTCTTTTACAATTCAAGTTCCTCTGCGCTGTGCTTACTGTTGTTATCTGTGCAGGAAGCAACCTGACCATCTTTAATTCTTATGACTGTGTCCGCCATATCAGCTATCGCTTCATTATGTGTTATGATTATAATTGTAGTCTTAAACTGTTCATTGACTTTCTCTATGAATTTCAGGACATTTCTTGATGACTTAGAATCAAGCGCACCTGTAAGCTCGTCGCACAGAAGAATCTTAGGATTCTTGATTAATGCTCTTGCTATCGCAACTCTCTGTTGCTGTCCACCTGAAAGTTCCTTAGGAAAACGATTCTTGTATTTGTCAATATCAAGTGCTTTCATTACCTCTTCTATATCCATTGGCTGCTTTGCAATATCAGCGACAACCTGAATATTCTCCTGCACAGTAAGGTCTGGAATCAGATTGTAAAACTGGAATACAAATCCAACATCTTCCCTTCTGTAGTCTGTCATTTTCTTCTTGTCACTTCTGCTTATGTTCCTGCCTGAAATTGTAATTTCGCCTGAATCAAGTGAATCAAGACCTCCAATCATATTAAGAAGCGTACTCTTTCCTGAACCTGAAGGTCCAAGAATTACATATATCTTTCCTTCTCCCAGAGACAAACTCACGCCATCAAGTGCATTGACAAGTGTTTCGCCCTCGCCATAATGTTTCCTTGCATCCTTAATATCTATAAACATATATTTCCTCCTATCATTCTTTCAGCTTTAATCAGCTTTTGTTATAATAGCGGCCAGTCTTTGCTGTAGTCGTAACTTGCTTTCGTTAGTTCTTGCTAACTATACTGTGATAATAACACTAGTAATCATAATTAACAAGGGAATTTAATAAAATACGGCGCGCCAGTTTCCTAACACGCCGCATTTTTAAGTAATTCATATTGTCACTTACCTTGATGTGAAAGTGGTTATCCTATCGATATTATAAAGAGGTATGTTAGTCATCCAGTCCTGCTCCCGGTAATCTGACATAGATGTCCTCACTGCATAATCAGGATTATATTTATCACAAAAAGCTCTTAAACTCTTGGCTCTTAAATTTTCCTCTGCCTTTACTTCAATTGGAATAACAGATGTTTTACCCTGCACAAGAAAATCAATTTTGTCATCAAAAACATTCTCCATTCTTGCATTACTATCAAAGTTCACATATGCAACATTTTTATGGACGTAAAAATGTGTTGCATCACACTTTTATGTACGAACTTTTATGTTATGTTACATTTTTCTGCACGAACTTTTCTCAATCCACTCATCTGGCATCTCAAAATGCTGGTAATCTTTTGCATGTTCCCAGTCGCCGCCCCACTCAAATCCATGTTCTGCAAATACCTTATAGCACAAATCGTCATGGTCGATTTTGTGTGGAAATTCAATGCTTCTGTCCGTATACTTTTCAGCGTTGGCAGGCTCTACATTTCTTCTGCCATCAACATATTTCACATAAGGATTATAAAGCGTGTTGATGTCAACCGCCAGCCCTAACGCATGCTTTGACAGCTTCGTTGAATAGGAAATGTATCTAAAATTAAACGCTGAAGAATTATTATCACTCATCGACTTCTCGTCATCAGCATCATATTCATCAATAAGTCTGATTTTTTCAATCTCATAGCCAGCCTCGTAAAGTTGCTTAAATATATCAAGCACATCATCAGCAATCAGCCTGTTCACAACCAGCTCACCTATGTGCGTTTTCCCATCAAATCCGACATGCAAAACTTTAAGATACCGCAAGTCTTCTCTTGGAACGGTGCAGTTGTCCTTAAATGATTTTCCTTGCATTTTGGCAAATATGTCGTCTGGAATTGGTGATATGATGAATTGTTGGGTGTTCATGTGTGTGCTCCTTTATTTATCTAATATTCAAATTCTACTATCCTGCAATTCTCGCATATGCATGCTTCCACTTTCGTTCTGTGGCTCGCCTTAAGCGGTGTGATTTCAACAAATCCTTTGGCTGTTTTCGCATTTGTGAATACTCCCGGCACTTCATCGGCAAAGCTAAATGCTCCGTCTTTACTGCTGAAAAGGTATCCCTTCCGCATTTCTTTATTACATTTTGGACAAATCATACATAACACCTCATTCCTTAATATCTTTACTAAGAACCGACATTGCCATGCTAAGTTTTTCTTCGAACTGCTCTGCTTTAACAAGCGCTATGCCCTCATTGTCATCGCCAAGCACAACCAGCCTGCTGCCATTCACCAGTCCAAAAGTCTCTCTAGCCTCTTTAGGAATAACTATCTGCCCACGGTCATTCACTGTGACAACACCCCACATGTGTTTGCCCTTCGGTGCTGGTGCCATCTTCTGCCCTTCAAGCTGCACATCATCCTTTATTAAGGAATCCATCGTCACCCCATAAAACTCTGCAAGCCTGCCGCATTTTTCAATATCAGGAATTGTTTCACCACGCTCCCATTTGGCATACGCCTGCCTCGATATTCCAATAACCTCTGCGATATCCTCCTGCGTCTTACCGGCAAGCGACCTCAGCATAATAAGATTCTCCTGTAGCATAATGTCAGTCCTTTCTGTTGTTATGTATGTATTATAGCCCATGTAAAATGTGGATTCCACCAATTGTAGTTGTCAGAAAAGTGGGAATTGTGTTGTGGTTGGTTGCGTAAAATTTAAAAAATCATTTCAAAATTAAAAAGAGGGACAGATTTCTCTGCCCCTCTCAAGTATGCATCCGCAAATACATACCCCAATTAGTATCTATAATATACAATATCAGCCTTAAAAATGCAAGGTTATTATTTATATGTAACTTTCTGTTAGTATATTATTGTATTAGTATTGATAAATACAGACACTTGGGAACAGCGTAAGTTTGGTGATATTGGCTCAATTGCTATGTGTAAGCGAATTTTTAAAGAGCAGACATCAGATGAGGGGGAAGTGCCTTTTTATAAGATAGGCACATTTGGTGTTGAACCAGACGCATTCATTTCAAAAGAGTTATTTGACGAGTATAAAACTAAATATCCATATCCGAACAAGGGCGATATATTGATTTCCGCTTCTGGTAGTATTGGCAGAACCGTTGAATTTACTGGAAAAGATGAGTATTTTCAAGATTCAAATATCGTGTGGCTTAAACATGGAAATGAGATAGACAACAGCTTTTTAAAAGTTTTATATAGCATCGTAGAGTGGTCTTGTGAAGGTTCTACTATCAAGAGATTATATAATGATAATTTCTTAAAAACGGAGTTTATGCTTCCACAAATTGATGAGCAAATCAAATTAGGAACATATTTTTCTAATCTCGACAACCTCATCACTCTTCATCAGCGTAAGTTATTTTTAAATTTTGCAAAAAGAAATGATTGGGAACAGCGTAAGTTTGGAAGTTTATTAAAGGAAATTCGTGAAAAAACAAAAATTGAGAATGAAGATACTCTACTTTCATGTGCAATTGATGGAATGTATCTTAATTCAGAGCTTTTTAGTCATTTTAGAGGCTCGTCAAATATAGGCTATTTGAAAGTTAAGAAAAATGATTTGATATTGTCCGCTCAAAATTTACATCTAGGAAATTGTAATGTGAATTTACGCTTTGAACATGGGATAATATCGCCAGCTTACAAGGTTTATGAACTTGTAACGTGTGATCCATTTTTTATTCAGGCATGGGTAAAACAAGACTCAACAAAAGATTTTTTCTTGAATGCTTCTACAGAAGGAGCAAGTGTTTGCAGAAAAAATATTGTTTGGGATGAACTTTATAAACAAACTTTACCTATACCAAAACTAAAAGAACAAGAACAAATAGGGCAATATTTTAATGAACTAGATAATCTCATCACTCTTCATCGGCGTGCGTATTACAATAAAAAAGGAGGACTTACAAATGTACACAACGACAACCAACAACACTATGCTATTCTGTGATTACTACAAACAATGGATTACAGTCTATAAGGAGGGGGCTATTCGACCTGTTACCATGAGCAAATATAATATGGCTCATCAATGGCTTGAGAAGCTTATTCCTAACCTAACTATTGGTGAACTTGATCGTTTTTCTTATCAGAAGCTTCTTAATGATTATGCAATATCCCACGAACGACAAACTACAATGGATTTTCATCATCACCTCAAATGTGCAATCCTTGATGCCGTTGATGAAGGGCTTATTCTAAGAGATCCTACCAGAAAAGCAATTATTAAAGGAAAGACACCTCGTAAGAAGAAGCCTAAGTATCTTAACCAATATGAACTTCACAAACTATTGGATAATCTCGATTTAAAATCGGAGGTTAATTTAGACTGGCTTATCCTATTAATTGCTAAAACAGGAATGCGTTTTTCTGAGGCGTTGGCACTTACACCTAAAGATTTTGACTTATCTCGTCAGATGCTTTCAGTTTCTAAAACATGGGATTATAAAAACCATACTGGTTTTCTTCCTACTAAAAATAAATCTTCTATCAGAAAGATACCGTTAGATTGGCAAACTGTTATGCAATTTGCTGAACTTGTAAAAAGATTACCTGAAGATGAGCCTATTTTTGTAAATGGAAGAATTTATAATTCTACCATCAACAGTGTTCTAGCAAGACATTGCAAAGAAGTTGATATACCTATAATTTCAATTCATGGATTGAGACACACTCATGCATCGCTCTTGTTATTTGCTGGGGTATCAATAGCAAGCGTTGCCCGTAGATTAGGACACTCAAATATAACAACTACACAAAAAACATACTTACATATCATTCAAGAACTAGAAAGTAAAGACATAGATTTAATTATGAGATCACTATCTAATTTAAATTAATAATAACAATACGCACGCTAATTTATAGATAAATGAAGAAAGCTTGTAGCAAAAAACTACAAGCTTTCTTCACTTTTATTCAATTAGTGAACCAATTTCTGGCATAAGTATTTCTTTAAATTCTCTAATAAGAGTTCCATTAAATTTGAATTTAGGAAGTGCTTCAGATATTTCCATTTTATATGTCGCATAATCAGCAAGTTCCTTCAGTTTATTTTCATTTGCAAGCTCTCCGTCTTTATAATTATAAGCCTCATATTTAACAGCCTCAAACGGAACATACCACTTTTTCGAGAATTTTTCTATTTCCTTATCTATGGCAGTATATCGCATCTGATTAATAATAACAGACATATCTTGTCCCATAAACTTGGCTTTATCCTGTTCAATTTCATCTAATACCTGTAATAATAAATCACTTAGTTTAGGATTATCCTCTGCAAAATCTTTTACAATCTCTTTTAACTCCAGTAATTTATGTTCAAATTCTGCCTCATTAAATTCTATGTCTTTTTGATCCAAGAAATCTACAAAACCTTGTAACAATTCTACAATGTACTCAAAATCAATTTTAAATTTACTATATGCAACTAAATCATAATCATCTCTAATTGGTTCATCTCCTGTATCATCTGGTGGATCCTTTTTTAATTCTTCAATAACATTATTATAAACTGCAGCATAATCTTCATATATCTGCTGACTGAATCCATATTCATCCAAGATTTTAGGTTCAAAAGTTGAAAATGATTTCAAATGTGCATAATCATGATCTAAGTCTCTAAACAATTTAATAAATGTTTTCTTTTGTTTCTTAGATAATCCATTTACATCTGCTGGTGTAGGAGCAAATGTTCTTATTGTCTTTAATGATAAAACAAAATTATTAAGTACAGTCTCCCAATCTTCAGCTATTGCTTGTCCTATACCACCCTTAGAATATAACACCAGTGCATCATTTATTTTTTTCTTATATTCTTTAGGACTTCTAAATGTAACAATCTGACCATATTCCTTGTTTTGATCATATAGACGATTTGTTCTTGAAAATGCCTGTATCAATCCATGCGGACTCATTGGAGGCCTGTCAATAAATAATGTTGATAAACATGGAGCATCAAAACCTGTAAGTAACCTATCTACCACTATTACAATATCAACCTGCTGTTCCCTATCTGCATATCTTTTTTCTTTTCTTGCCAGTCTATCATTTAAATTGCCATTATATGCACCAAGCCCTTCAATAGCATATTTTGTGCCAAAAAGTTTATTGTAATATTTTAAATATCTCTTCATGGAATCCTGATTAACTTGTGATTGTTCTTCATTTTCTGATACAGAAAATGTAATAGCAACTTTAGGAAAATCTGGTAAGATTCTTTTTACATCATCACTTATTTTGAGTTCATCTTCCCCTGCTTTAATTTTCAAAATCATATCATAATATTTTTGAGCAATAGCTATAGATTCAACTGTAAGCATAGCTTCATAGGTCTTTCCCCTTCCATTCTGCATTCCAAATTTAACTAATGATTGATTAATAATTATGTTCAAAACATTTCTCATGTGATTTACACTATGATAATATTTATCTTCATCGTCCTTTGGAATATCTCTAGGTCCAAGATTTTCAACATTAAACCCTAGTACCGCTCCATCATGAATTGCTTCTTTTATCGTATAACTATGAAGGCATGGTCCATATAACTCTTCTGTTGTCTGCGGTAAATCTCCTTTTTGTTCGTATTTATTCTCCTCAAATATAGGTGTTCCAGTAAACCCAAACCAGATTGAATTATTGAAGAATTTTTCTATATCTCTCTTAGTTTGAGGGGTTACTGCTCTATGACATTCATCTACTACAAACGCTACCTTAAGAGCCTTTATTTTATTATATTCTTTTGTTCCATCTTTAAGTCGTCTGTTAATCATAACCTGCATCTTCTGACGTGTGGTTACAATCATCTGTCTGTTATCATCTGCTAATTTTTTTATCAAGCTGCCCACATGTTCAGTATCGTCTACATCAATAGTATCGTTATCTGCATATGACTGAAAAGCACCTTTTATCTGTAAATCTAAATCTTTTCTATCAATTAAAAAAACAGTTTTTTGAATTGAGGGTATATCCATCAAAAGATTTCTTGTAGCCTTATATGATGTCATTGTTTTTCCAGAACCAGTTGTATGCCAGATATATCCTGATTTACCAGCTTTAGATGCTTCTCTCATTGCTTCAATAGCATGAATCTGGTAAGGTCTTAAAATAAGCAATTTTTTCTTGTCATTATCTAAAACTGTATATTTTGTTACCATCTCATGAGCTTGTGGTATTCTGAGTACAGCTTCAGCAAAATCAATATAATCACATACTGGCATATTTTCTCTATCTATCCAGCCTGTTAAAAACTTTTTGTTTAATTCAGTATCTCTCGCTGCTGAAAAATACTTTGTATCAACAGCATTACTAACCACAAACATCTGTACATTTGAAAAAATGCCATGAAATTTTCCTTCAGCTATGTATTTCTTTATCTGACGGTATCCATCCATATAAGAATGTTCTTTATTCTTTAATTCAATGTGAATTAATGGGATTCCGTTAATTAAAAGAGTAACATCAAACCGCCTGTCTCTTGCATTAACATCATTATCATCTTTAAATGCCTGATACTGATTAATTACTTCATAAACACTTGAACCACCTGCCACATGTTCATTATTCATAACAACTAAATGAAGCGTCTCATTTCCTCTTTGAACATGAACATAAACTTTACCATTTTCTCCAACAAGCCACTTTCCTGCATCATAAAATGATGCATGTGACAAATCATTTTTAACTTTTGCAAACTCAGATTCACTAAGTGGAATATCGTCTAATTTAGCTTTGTTATTCTGTTCCAAAATATATTTAAAATTATTCCACAAATCTTCTTCTGTCCTAATGTCTGGTCTATATGTCCATTGAGATTCACCACTACAAAGCTGATGTATAAGCCTATTTTCAATTACTGATTCTAATTCTGCCATAATCATTTATCCTTTCTGTGGAAACATATTTTGTAACATATATTTTTTAAATTCTTTTAATTCATCACACTTACGTTGATGAAGAGTGATGAGAGTATCAAGTGACTCAATATAGTCCCCAATTTTTTTCTGCTCCTCATATGAAGTCCAAGGAATTTCAATGGTTTTCATACTATCAATATCAATACTTCTTCCATCTCTGATTCCGTATACATGAGGCACTAATTTATGCTTGATAAATTCATACGAACGGAAGTATGGATAATAGAATCTTGAATCCACCTCATCACCGTGAAATGTATGATATGCTGGGCTTATCAAGCCATTATGGTTAGATTTTTCAAGTCCACCTTCAAAGGATCTAAGGTGCACAATAAAGTCATCTTCTCGAACCATTTTGTACCCTGCTAAACTCGATTTATCATACTGTAATTTACGCTCAGATTCTTCTCTAAGAACCGTTCCGCCACCTTGAATAATAGTTAATGCTGGTAACTCTGGATGGTTCTTTTCCGAGTATTCTTGGAACACTTCTCCCAACTTACGCTGTTCCCAATCGTCAGTAAATCCAGCAAATCTGATTTCTGGTTTTTTTGCATCTTTTTTCGGAAACATTTTTTGAAGCATAAATTTTTTCAATTTTTTTGTTTCATCACACTTACGCTGATGAAGAGTGATAAAGTTATCCAAGTATGAAAAATACTCTCCAATTTTCTTCTGTTCAGCATATTCAGGCATCAACGTTTCGACTGCGTTTATTGTTGCCTTTGATAAACTCGGAACTCCAGTGGACTCATCTTTTGCTTTCCAATTAACATTTTGAAAAATATCAAAAACAAAATTCAAATCATATTTATCTCGTGGAACCGCGTAAAACAATGTGTCTACAGTCCAAAATGGAGCCCGCAATATGTACGGATTATCTATTGTTCCTTTTCTTCCAATACCAATAGCATCTTCATCATCGGACAATGCTTCATTAACCGAAAGCATATATCCACCAGTTCCATACACTGGAATATCCCCTTCTTCTAGATGTTTATAATCTCTTCCGCTACGAACGTCGACAACATCAACCAACTTACGCTGTTCCCAATCATCAGTAAATCCTTTGAATCTAATATTAGGTGTATTTCCCATTCTTACACCTCCTTAAGAATCTCTATAAATTCCTTAATTGCTGTTTCTGTCTCGGATGAGCTAAATGTAAGATCTTTAAGCATATCTACTAAGACTGTATTGCTTTTCTTAATAGCTTTATTTGTCTCTTTTATGCTATCTGTAAGTGCTTTTATATCTATCTCATCCTCTTCCTCACTTGTATCTACATACCTTGGAATGTTCAGATTATAATCATTAGCCTTTATGTCATCATAAGAAGCTAGATATGCAAGTTTATCTACAGATTTTCTATTATTATAGAGTTCTAATACTTTATCAATATGTTCTTCATTCATTACATTTTGCTTTTTTTCTTTTTCATAGAGATTAGATGCATCTATAAAAAGGACATCTCTACCCTCTCTATGTTTTTTAAGAACTACTATACATGTTGGAATTGATGTATTATAAAACATGTTAGCTGGCAAACCAATTACTGCATATATAGAACCATTTTTCAGTAAGGTTTCTCTGATTGCTCCTTCAGCAGCCCCTCTAAATAACACTCCATGAGGAAGTACGATTGCCATTGTTCCTGTCTGCTTCAGATGATAAAAACCATGAAGTAAAAATGCATAGTCTGCTTTTGACTTAGGTGCAAGTTTTCCCCCGTAATCCATAAATCTTTCATCTTGTTTAAATCCTTCTGCTGCAGACCATTTAGCTGAATAAGGAGGATTCATAGTAACAACATCAAATTCTGTCTCTTCATCAGTAGGCCAGTCAGCATCTAATGTATCTCCATTTCTTAAATGCTGATTTTCAGGATGAACTCTATGTAAAAACATATTCATTCTTGCTAAATTATAAGTTGATGGCATAAGCTCCTGACCATAGTACTTAATATAATCTGGTTCTGTTGAATAATTTCTACAACTGAGCATTAAAGAACCTGAACCCATACATGGATCATAAACCTGAAGCCCCTTTTTATTTTCCTGCCCTGTCATTGCGATTCTACAAAGAATCTGTGCAGGTCCATGTGGAGTATAAAATTCGCCTGCTTTCTTACCAGTTTCCGATGCAAACTGTCCTATTAAATACTCATATGCATTTCCAAGAACATCTCCTTTTGCATGAATTAAGTCTGCTCCATCAAGCACCTTTATTACTTCTGCTATTGTAGCACTCTGTTTCTGATCTCCTGTTCCTAATCTGTTAGAATATAAATCCACATCAGCAAACAATCCATTAAATAATTCATCTGATTCCTGAATACGATTAAATGCAGCCTGCAATTTTTCTCTGTTAAATGCATTTTCCTTAGCATCATTTAATATACTTACATATGTCATATCTGGATCAAGTGTATAATGCATTGACTCTCTTAATTCCTGTAATAAATCCTTTGCATCCACTGTTTTCATTACTTCTTCATATTGTTTCTGTGCTTCTTGTAAATCATCTGGTGTCTCATCATTCAACAAATCATACACTTTTGCTAAATATGAATCAGATAAATATTTATAAAAAACTAATCCTAATAAATATGTTTTGTACTCATTCGCATCCATCTTTCCTCTGAGCACATCTGCTCCACTCCATAATACCTGCAATAAATCTTTACTTTCTGCCATTTTTAATCCTCCTCAAGTTTCCTTATAATTGTAAGAGTTAATTTTTTAATATCCTCTGCCCGCTTTATCATTAGGCGATTTTGCACTAAAGACTGTCTATATATTTCTCCAATCTTATGTTGTGTTTCTATATCAGGCAATCTTATTTTCAGTTCTCCTACTATTTTCATATTAAGCTTCTTTACGCTTAAGGTTGTTCCCTGATGAACCATTGCTATTTGCTGTTCAAAATCTTTTCCCTCATTAAATTGATAACAAAAATACCACTTATCCAGTATTTGCTCATTAAATTCGCATTTTAGAAAATTTGATGTAATACATTTATCTTTATTATCAACTGAAACTGGAGCCACTTTTGATTTTATAAGATTAATGATACATTCTGATTTATTACTTTGCTCTGTTATTCCATACAAATCATTTTCGAAATCCTCTAACGAATACAAAATTAATTCCTGCTCTTTAATTCTCGTAGGATTTTTACCTATTGTAAAGCTAACTAAGTCACTTAATTGTTCTAATTTCATCGCAGCTCCTTTCTGTAATTTAGTTAAATTACATCTTTATAGTATCACTTTAAGTCATTTTGTCAATATGTAATTTAATTAAATTACATATTTATTCTCTAATCCCCCAAACCTTTCCATTGTTATTTTTCCCGGCCTATATTATAATTTTTCTTAACCAAACAAATGAAGGAGATTTATTAAATGAAGAAAAATAGTATCTTTTGCAGCCTGCCGTTTAAATTGCTGGTGGGCGTTATTGCTGGTGTCCTGGTGGGACTGCTGTTAAGTTCAACTGATGGCAATGCATTTTCACGCGCCATTTTGAATATTGTTGTAACTCTGAAATATATTCTCAATCAGATAATTAATTTCTGCATACCGCTGATAATCATTGCATTTATTGCACCTTCGATTACTCAGATGGGTAAAAATGCATCAAAGCTTCTTCTGATTGCAGTTACAATCGCATATACATCATCAGTTGGTGCTGCACTTTTCTCTACAGCATCCGGATATCTTTTGATACCACATTTGTCAATATCCTCTACTGCTGATGGATTGAAAGAGCTTCCGGCTGCGGTTTTCGAATTATCAATCCCGCAGATAATGCCTGTTATGAGTGCACTTGTGTTCTCAATTATGATTGGACTTGCTGCCGCTTGGACAAAAGCAGAATTGATTTCAAATATTCTTGAGGAATTCCAGAAAATCGTGCTTGCGATAGTTTCAAAAATCATGATACCGATTCTTCCATTTTTCATCGGACTTACTTTCTGCGGACTCTCATACGAAGGTTCAATAACAAAGCAGGTTCCTGTGTTCCTGAAAATCATAATTATTGTATTAATCGGACATTACATTTGGATGACTCTGCTTTACACAATCGCAGGATTGTATTCTAAGAAGAACCCGATTGAAGTAATCAGACATTACGGTCCTGCATACCTGACATCAATTGGAACAATGTCATCTGCTGCCACACTCGCAGTTGCACTCCAGTGTGCCGGCAAATCAAAGGTTTTGAGAAAGGACATGGTCTCTTTTGGAATTCCTTTGTTTGCAAATATACATTTATGCGGCTCTGTGCTGACAGAGGTATTTTTCTGCATGACTGTATCAAAGATTTTGTATGGCACTATTCCATCAGCCGGAACTATGATTCTGTTCTGCGTGCTTCTCGGAATATTTGCAATCGGTGCACCTGGCGTACCTGGCGGAACAGTTATGGCTTCGCTCGGACTTATTACCGGCGTGCTTGGATTTAACGACACTGGAACTGCCCTTATGCTTACAATATTTGCACTTCAGGACAGCTTCGGAACAGCCTGCAATGTAACAGGCGACGGTGCGCTCACACTTATACTGACTGGATATGCAGAGCGCCACGGCATCAAAGAAGGCGCTGACAATTAATATATTTCTTTGACATATGTAAAGTGCTATAATCATCACATGAATACACGCGCCTGTGGCGCAGAAATGAGGTAACATATGCCATTTATTAATTCTAAGATAAGCACTTCTCTTACAGAAGCACAGGAAACTGAAATCAAAACCCGTTTAGGTCAGGCTATCCAGACAATTCCCGGCAAGTCAGAAAGCTGGCTCATGGTCGGCTTTGAACCTGACTACAAGCTCTACTTCAGAGGAAGCAATGCCGAGCCTATGGCAATGGTTGAAGTAAGTGTCTATGGCAGCGAGAATCCGGCTGCATTCTCAAAACTTACTGGACAGATATGTGACATTTTCAATGATGTTCTTGGCATCTCACCAGATCATGTCTATGTAAAATATCAGGCTGTTTCTAACTGGGGATGGAATGGGGATAATTTCTGATATGTTAATAAGCGGGACACTCTTTTATGAATGTCCCGCTTATATATTTAATCTTCTTCAACCATATCAAATAAACTAAGCTGTTCTGTCTTAAAATCAGACAACACCATCTTCTTTACTTCTTCTCCCTTAATATGCTCACCTTCAACCCTTTGAATACCATTTCGAATATTAGAATCGACCAGCTTCAATACATATATATTGTCAAATCTGTTATATATTGAATCTCCTCCTAATCCTGATAAGCATATGAGCTGCGTGTTTGTTTTCTTTGCCATCTCCATAAGAGGCTTTAACAAATGTGCTGAATAAGTCTGAGCAAATGGATTGTCCATTATAAGAACTTTTCCTTCCTCTGCTGTTGAGAACAAGTCACTTTCATCCCTTCTCATATAGCTAAGCAGGCATGTAAGAATAACGAATGCTGACAGGAATCCTTCGCCGCCTGAATTAGATGAAACTTCTGCCCACGATATTGGCACCTCTTTTTCAGCCTCTATTTTATACAGTTTTATTTTAATATTGCGAATACCAATTACATCATCATACAGATTTTTTGTTGATATTGTATTACCTAAATATTCTGTAAGATTCTTATTACTCTCTATTGTTTCAATACCATGTTTTACAACTCTTTCAAAGAAATCGTGAAGCTGTATCCTGTAATGCTCCTTCTCGCTATCCCAGTCAGGAACCTGTATTCTTAACATTTTTATATTTCTTCCCCTGACATTTATAGTAGAATTCTTATCTATCATTGCAATATTGGCATTAACACTTTTTATGTATTCAAGAAACATTTCTTCAACATTTTTCTGTTCACTGTCAATATTTGCCAGATCAATTGTAAGCTTCTCTAACTGACTTTCATAAGTAGCTTTATTAACATCATACTGCAGTGAAAGATTATGTGGATTACTAATCTGTGTCAAAAGACTTTCAAATGTTTTCTTAAAATAAACATCCTGATATTCATTCTTTCCTTCAATATTTCTTATTTTCTCTGAAATATTGCTCTGTTCATTAGAAAGTGACTCTTTCGAATCAGCAAGTTTTCTTCGTATATCCGCCTGATATCTGTCTAAATCTGACTTTGCTATTGTAAGCAAATCAGGAATATCATTGAATAATTCGGACATTTTATCCTGTGTAATCTCAGGCTTGATATCAGAATATTCTGACACGCCACTTAATTTAGCAGATAAATCATTTTTTCTTGATGTCAGATTATCAATTTCTTTTCTTATAACACCAATATCATGCTTCTTAAGATTTATTCTTTTATCAAATTCGACATCTGCAATCAAATCTTTTGGCAGCAGTTCTTTATATCCTGTTTTTTCTTCAAGCTGCTTATATCCATAATCAATATCCTTGTTTATTCCCGCAATAACACCCGCAAGCTTATCATTATTCTCAATTGCTGCATTAAGTGCAGTTCCTGTCTTATTTATCTGCTCCTCTAAGTGTTCATACTGTTCATCAGAAAAATATACATTTTCATATTCTTCTTCTGTAATATTATTATTGGTCTTTTTAGAAAGGTCATTCTCTTTATTGGTAACTCTATGTGTAAGCCTTTTTAATCTGATATTAAGTTCGTCTAAAGAGTCTGATACTTCCTTGGTAAGTGCGTTATACTTAGCTTCAAGCTCCTCTGGTACAATATTATTGTAAGCTTCTGCATTTACGCACAATTTATATGAATTAAACCGCTCCATTTGAATCTTATTTTCATTGATACTTTCTTTAAATACAGTTCTTTTTGATTTCAGATTCATTAAGACATTTCTTAAATCACTTATCTCATTATCAACAGCCTTATTCTTCTTTTCCAGTTCCTGAAGCTCATTTTTAACACGAATAAGTGAATTGAGATTAACATTATAACTCTTATATTTATCACATAATTTATCAAATTCCTCAGACCTGATATTATATTTTACTATCAGATTCTCACTTTGCTTAATTAATCTGTTATTTCCTTCATTTTCATCTGATAATGTATCTTTTTCACTTCTTATCTGTATCTGTCTCTTCTTTAACTGTGCCTCCTGCTCCTTATAATCTTCAAGTTTTTTCTCAGTGGTCTCATACAATCCTATAGAAAATGTCTGATTTTCAATTTCAATTTTATATTTACTGAATATTTCTACATCATCATTCTTTGACTGTATCTGAACAGACAAATTATTAATTCTGCTCTGAATATCAGCAAGCATTTTATCTAACTCCGCCTTATCAAGCAGATGATTATTGAACATAATAAAGAAATGTATATTTCCATATGTTGTAAAGTTGTTTTTAGCTTTATCAAATGGCTTCTCCAATTCTTCTCTTATTATTATAGGTATTGGAAAACTTGTATATATTTTTTCATCAATAAGCTTTATTCTTTCAAACGCATTTTTGTCCATTATTATAGAATACGGAATAAACGGATTATTTTCTACTAGCTTACCATTACTCTCCTGTGTTCTTCCATTCTTATTAAGCCATTCCATACCATATACATATCTGATATCGTTCTGCTCGCAATAGTTTCTTACATTATCCGGAAGTTCTATTGTCTTTCCTTCTTTTAATTGTGCATACTGTTTTTCCAGTTCACTCTGTGACATAACAAGCTTCTTCTTGTCAATTTCCAATTGATTAATATTGTTCACAAGGCTGCTTATAATGACATCTGGTCTGTCCAGAGCCAGCTCATCCAGTCCTGCATATTTAAGGATTTTTATTCTGCTATTCTTCTGATGTTCAAGGTCTGTCAGAATATTTTCCTGTTCAGACATTTTATGCTTCACATCACTTATATCAGCTACAATATCCACTTCTTCCTGTAAAAGTTTTCTTGCTTTTATATCAAGTTCGTTCTTTTTCTTATATAATCTTGAAAGTCTGTTATTCTCTTCCTGCTTTTCTTCATCCAATTCTTTTTGCTTTACTTCAAGTGTTCCTTCTTCATATAATCCAAGGATGTTTCTCTTTATGTCACACGAAAACTTCCTGTTAAATGCTTCCTCAATATCATTATATGATTCAACCGAATTCTTCAAACTTCCGGTTTCAATGCTTTTCTCCAGTTTAATTCTTTCATTATTCTTTTTATCTGTGTCAAGATTATCCAGCATATGCTCTTTATCAGATATGTCTTTATCATTATTATCCCGTTCTTTAATACTGCTTTGCATTTTTATGGAATAATGCTCATACAATGCATGTCCGATTTGTTCAATTTTATCCTTATTAGACTCTGAATTTTTTAAAAGTATATCTATTTTTCCTTCTACTTCCACCTTTTCTGCTTTTATATCTTTTAATTCCTGATACAGTTTATTGCAGTCATATATAGATAACTGCCTTGTTAATTTATCCTGTGCATTTTTTAATCTTGTAATTTCAACTTCCTGTACACTTCTCTCTGACACAGCTTCATCTTTACAATCAATATACCTGTATATTTCATATGATATTTTTTCATACAATATCTGATTAATATATTTTTCAATTTCTAAAAGCAGATTACTTTTATCGTCAAGATTAGCCGCAAGAATCTCTATTGCCTCATTTAATTTCTTTACATACAGAGCCATTCTCGCCGTATGTTCGCATCTGTCCTCATCTAATCTGACATATCTGTCTATGTCTTCTTTAAATGATTTAGTATCTTCAAAATATTTTTCTATCAGTGCCTTTTTTTCTATCTTTGACTGGTTGCTCCTATACTGTTCTATAAATTGGAATGTCAGTTTTCTAAACTCGTCTATCCTGTTCTTTTCCTGATTAAGCTTGTCCTCTATCGGCTTTAAAAACCAGTTTTCAACAAGATCTTTTTCATCTTTAGAATTGCTAAATAATTCTGATAAACCAGATTCTTTCTGATTAACTTTTCTTATAATACTTTCCCATTCCTTATTGTTAATCTGATACTGGCGCAATGTCCCAAAATACTGTCTTCTTCCATAACTGCTGCCCATATCGTAAATTCTGAAATCGCCTTTTTTATCTTTACTTATATCTTCAAACAGCTTTTTACATTCCATAAACCCTTTTAATATTTTTCTGTTTCCATCCTGTTTTACAACTGGTATATTATCAATATCATAATGGCATCCTTCTGAATAACTTCCTGTAAATGTATACA
>OMEJ01000661.1_pt1 | contig 21025 bp, 18 predicted proteins | sample 1645361 | NCBI WGS metagenome assembly OMEJ01 (sample SAMEA103958156, study PRJEB25191) | human gut metagenome
ATGTTTTCCGCCTCCTGCATGCTTCGCAATCTGCAATTTGATATCACTATCGAAGCAGAAAAAGACAGTGAACTGTGGATCATCCCGCCGGATATATTTAAAAAGCTCATGGATGAATCTCTGCCAGTCTCTAATTTCGTCAATCAGGTGATTGCCGGTCGATTCTCTGAAGTCATGTGGCTCATGGAGCAGGTACTATGGAAGAGTTTCGATAAACGGCTGGCAGCCTTTCTCATGGAAGAAAGCAATATCGAGGAAAGTGATATTATAAAAATCACCCATGAGAAGATTGCCAACCATCTTGGAACTGCCAGGGAAGTGGTCACACGAATGCTCCGTTATTTTCAGAATGAACAACTCATTCGTCTGAGCCGGGGAACCATCGAAATCATTGACCACAAAAGAATACAGAACCTGGCAGAAACAGACTAATTTATTTTATCCATACCGCATGGATAAGACTGTTTAGCCGCAACGCAGTCCCGGTATATCGTCTCATAGAGACGATAACCTCCGGAGAAGTTATAGCAGTCAAATCCATTTTGTGCCAGAATACGGCAGGAAAGATAACTGCGCAGGCCGCTCTGGCACATTACATATACCGGAAGACCTCTCCTGATCTCTCCAATTCTCTCCCTGAGTTCATCCAGAGGGATATTGACAAATCCGTTGATATGCCCTCTTCCATATTCTTCAGTCGTCCGGGTATCAAGCAAAACGACACTGCCGTCGTCAGGAAGCTCTCCAACTTCATCCCAGAAAAACTGTTTTAAAGTACCAGTTTCAATGTTATCAATCATAAAGCCTGCCATATTTACCGGATCCTTTGCAGAAGAATACGGAGGCGCATATGCCAGATCGAGATCCTGAAGCTCCAGGGCAGACATGCCTGCAGCCATCGCAGTGGCAAGAACATCAATTCTCTTATCCACACCATCATAACCGATTATCTGTGCGCCGAGAAGCCGGTAGGTCTCCTTTTCGAAAAGAACCTTCATGGTCATCATGGTGCCGCCCGGATAGTAAGATGCATGGCTAGCCGGAGACAAATATACTTTATCACAGTCAATACCTGCCTGCTTTGCTGCCTGTTCATTCAGACCTGTTGTCGCCACTGTCATATCAAATATTTTGATGACAGAAGAACCCTGAGAACCTTTGTAGGAACTGTTGCCTCCACAGATATTATCGGCAGCAATCCGTCCCTGTTTATTGGCCGGTCCTGCCAGAGAAATCAGATCCTCTTCACCCGATACTGCATTTTTAATCTGCACGGCATCTCCAACTGCATAAATATCTGGAATGGATGTCTCCATACGTTCATTGACAACAATACTTCCTTTGATTCCCAGTTTGATTCCTGCCTCTCCTGCCAGTTTTGCATCCGGCGCAACACCAATTGCCAGTATTCCCATATCTGCATGGATCGGATCTTCTCCTTTTAAAAGGACATCAATGCCGCCTTCTTTTTCCACGAATCCTTCCACCGTATGACCAAGTGCCAGTGTCACGCCGTGTCTCCTCATTTCACTATGAATAAAAGATGCCATATCCGGATCAAATGGATTCATCAGTTGTTTTGCTCTTTGAACAATCGTAACATCCATCCCGGACTCTCGAAGATTCTCCGCTAACTCCAGCCCGATGAATCCTCCGCCTGCAAGCACCACTGATTTTGGCTGATGAGTTTCTATATATGCTTTGATTCGCATCGTATCTTCCACTGTACGCAATGTAAACAAATTTTCCAGTCCCACCCCGGGGATCTCCGGCTGTACCGGTCTTGCTCCCGGTGAAAGAAGTAGTTTATCGTAATGTTCTTCAAATTCTTCCCCTGTCTCCAGATTTCTGACCGAAACTGTCTTACGCTCCGGATGAATGGAAAGCACTTCATGACGTACCTTCATGTCTACATGGAATCGTGAGAAAAAGCTCTCCGGTGTCTGTAATGTCAATTCTTCGGAATCTGTGATCACATCTCCGATATAGTATGGAAGCCCGCAGTTTGCATAAGAAATATACCCGGAACGTTCAAATACAACTACTTCTGCTTCTTCATTTAATCTTCGGATCCTGGCTGCCGCCGTTGCCCCGCCTGCTACTCCTCCTACAATTACAACCTTCATTTAACGTTCCACCTTTCCTGTATATGAGGCAATCCCGCCTATATTTTTTACATTCTCATATCCCATCTTCTGCAGAGCACCAACTGCCTGACGACTTCTTGCACCACTGTGGCAATATACAAAAACAGGACTGTTTTTACTCTTTACAACGGAAAGAGCCTTCTCAATGCTTTGTAATGGAACATTTTTACTTTTGGGGATGTGTCCTTCCCTATACTCCTGAGGCATACGCACATCCAATAAAACTGCTCCTGGTATTGCTTTATATTCCTGTACTCCCTGATTAATATCCGGGGTTTTAAAAAAATCGAAAAAGGCTTTCTGAATATCTATCACTGACATATCGTTTTCCTCCTCTATCTCTGTTTGATAAATATAGAATAACCCGTTTATGAAAAAATTTCCGTGATAATATCACAAAAAATCCGTGTAAACATCCACACACTATCTGTGTGATATTTACACGGATTTTTTATTTCTTTTCTCCTATAACTTTTCTCTAGTAAAAGTTATATTATGAAATTCTACATTACAATCCTGAGCAAACACACCTATTCTAAATGGCATCTTGCGATATGTTCGATAAGAAAATGCAATCATTTCACCTATAAAAATTTCAATCATGGAATCTGTCAAAATACATTTGACATTAATAATGTCACCATCTTTAAACGGAAACGATTTTTCACATACTCTTGGTCCATCCACTTCTCCTGCAATAATTTCTTTTCCAGAAAGTGTTGCCCAGAATGGATCTAACGGAGCTGGAAGCTTATTAATAGAGACTGCTTGCGTTGCACGATTGAATGCCAAAAGATAGCCATTATCAATATCCTCATCTGTATTAATCGTTAATCCAAAATAATCTGCACAATCAGATGCCTTAATGTTACATTCCATCATAAAATTATTTTGTTCTACCTCGAAAAATCCATATGACAAGGTTCCAACAGACAATATTTCAAGAGCCTTTTCTCCATACATTTTAATATTTCCCAACTTTTTATTGAAAGAATGTTTCAATTTTTGTGCTTGAAAATATTTTTCAATTTCTTCCGGCATGACTATTTTAAGGTTCCCGTCTCCCATCGGAATGGCCTGATGAGGAATTGCGAAATCTCCCCCTGTCTGCCATAATTCATCATCCGACTGTTTTTCTCTTTCCGGAGTCCACGCAAAATAAATTCTTCTTCCCCTATTATCTATAAGAGATTTTGCTGCATAAAATCTTCTATTATCAATTCCATCAAATTTAGGTGTTCTCCAAGGTCCATAAGGTGATTTTGAATATCGATAGATTGTTTGTGCCCGCTCTGAAAAACGTGAATATACCAAATACCAATACTCTCCCATTTTATACATTTCCGGACATTCTGGACAATTTGTATGCCATGGTTCATAAATCACACCCCAATGTTCAAATTCTTGCAAATCTTTTGATTTATAAAGAACCACGACACCTCTTCTGTTTGATGGTCCACTATTCTTTCTTGCTGCAATAAGCATCCAGTATTCCATTTCCTCTTCATTATAAAAAATATAAGGATCACGCCAGTCTATATTCTCATAATATCTTATATCCGGAACAATGATCGGATTGTTCAAATCTTTTTCAAATGTAACACAATCATCGCTTACCGCATGACAGATTGTTTGAGGAAATTCGGAATCAATATGATATCCCGTATAAAAAATATGATATTTCCCCTCTGCATAAATTACTGATCCCGTCCAACATCCATCCTGATCAAGCTTTGTTCCATCCCCAGGAAGAAGTACTGGTTGCATTTCTTCCCATTCCACAAGATTTTTACTCACAACATGTTGCCATGTATTTCTAACTCTCTCAGGATATCGTACAGTGTTTTCTGGTACAGATAAGAAAAACAAGTGATACATGCCATCATGATAAAATGGAATAGAATCTCCACACGACAATCCATTTGACAATCTTCTAAATATACTCATTTTATTTCCTCCATTATCTGTTTTGTATTTTTATAAATTTCATGATATATTTCAAAATACTTTCTATATATTTTTGTATGTTCAGAAATGGGAACTATAATCTTTTCATCAAAAGTCACATAATTCTCAACCGCATCCTCTATCGTAAAACTTTGAGTACCTGCTCCTGCTAAAATACATGCTCCAAGACACGCCTGCTCCTTCACATTACATACTTTAATCTCTTTTTCAAAAATATCTGCTTGCAATTGAAGAAACAACTCGCTGCTCGCGCCACCTCCTGATGCAATAACTTGATCACTATCAATTCCTAATTCCTGTAAAATCAGAAGACAATCCTTCAAGCTATAAATGATTCCTTCCATCGTAGCGCGAATTAAATGTCTCCTGTCGTGCTGTAACTTTAATCCAAAATAAACCCCCTTTGCCTTTGAATCCATCACAGGTGTCCGTTCTCCTGAAAGATATGGTAAATAAACTACCCCCTCACTTCCCGCCTCTATTTCTTCTGCCATTTTTGTGTATTTTTCAAACTGATTTTCTTCACCTAAAACTTTGTTGCACAACCAATTTAGGGAATTACCACTGTTTAATGTAGCTCCAAATACAGAATAACCTTTTCCAACAGCATGGCAAAATGTATTTGTTCTAAGCCTCCTATCAGACACAAACTCATTTGAATACGCAGATACCTGACCTCCTGTCCCAATATTTGAAATCAATTTTCCTTCCTGATAAACACCATTTCCAATACTTTGTGCCATTTGGTCTCCACATCCATATAGCACAGGAATTCCCTCCTTAAGCCCTGTCAGTTCTGCACATTTCATAGTAACATATCCGGCAATTTCACCCGATTCATAACAATCCGGGAAATTATCTCCAGATAACCCAACTCTCCTTATCAACTCTTTTGCCCATCTCCGATTTTTTACATCATAAATTCCTGAAGCTGAGGCATCTGTCACTTCTGTCGCAATCTCCCCAGTCATTTTGAATCTGATATAGTCCTTAGGTTGAAATACTTTCCAAATTTTTTTATAATTTTCAGGCTCATTTTTCTTGATCCACAACAGGGAAGGACATGAAAAGCCAACACAAATACGATTCCCCAAAACAGTATTAATTTCTTCTTCACTTAGTTTTCCCAAAATTTCATCTACTTCTTGTACAGAACGCTGATCAAGCCAAATAATTGCTGGTCTTACTGGTTTTCCATATTCATCTATACTCACTAATCCATGCATTTGTCCTGAAAAGCTGATTCCCACCACAGATTCAAATGCTTTCCTGCATCTTGAATCGGAACGAAACTCTTGAAAAATTTCCACTAAATTTTCCCACCACAATTCAGGATTCTGCTCGGCACAATTTGGTGCTGGTATACTAACAGAATATCTTCTTTTTTTTACATATATTTTCCCTGATGCAATATCCAACATCATCGCTTTTATACTTGATGTTCCAATATCAATTCCTAATAATGTACGCATCTTTTATTTTTTACTCTTCTCCTTCTTAATATAATCAATATACACTGCCAACAACACCACAATTCCCTTTACCACATATTGCCATGAAGAATCTATTCCCATCAGATTCATTCCATTATTTAAAATACCTATCACGAGACATCCTATCAATGTCCCACTAATTCTTCCCACACCTCCTGTCATACTTGTTCCACCAAGCACTACCGCAGAAATAGCGTCCATTTCCGCTCCATCTCCTACATTAAATTGTCCTGAAAATGTTCTTGCCGCGCTCAATATTCCTGCACAAGCCGCAAATAAACCCGAAAGTGTAAACACCAAAAAAATAACTTTTTTTGAATTAATCCCACTATAAACTGCCGCTTGCTGGTTATCACCGACTGCATAAATATTTCTTCCAAATTTGGTTTTATTCAAAATCAAACCTGTAATTATGACCACAACAACCATAAACAGTAATTGAACAGGTATTTCTCCAAATATTTTTCCACTTCCAATCCAAATAAACAACTCATCATTAACCAATATTGTTGTAGCATTTGTATAAATTCTTGCAAATCCTCTGCCAATATTCATCATCGCCAATGTTACGATAAATGGTGGGATTTTTGTATTCGCTATAATCAATCCGTTAACTGCTCCCACTAAGGTTCCTATTATAATTGCCAAAATAATTGCCAAGCCTGACGGGATACCATTATTTGTAATCAATCCCGCACACAAGCATCCCGAAATTGCAATCACTGATCCAACGGATAAATCAATCCCTCCTATCAGAATTACCATTGTCATTCCACATGCTAAAAATACATTAACTGAAATTTGTCTCAAAACGTTAAAAATATTTGTTGAAGTTGCAAATGAATCTGATATAAAAGTAAGGCCAATGCACATGATAAGAAGTCCTATCAAAATTCCCAAGTTGGACCGGACAATTTTTATAATCCCATTCTCTCTCCATAAGCTTTCTTTTTTCTTTGCTGATTGATCCATAATATCCTCCTGATTCTTATCGTTCCGTTGCCATTGTCATTATTCTTTCCTGACTGAATTCATTTCTGCTCAATTCACCCGTTGTATATCCTGATGAAAATGCAACAATTCTATCACTCATATTTATAAGTTCGGGAAGCTCCGATGAAACCATGATAATCGCTAATCCTTTTTTCGCCAATTCATTTATTAATGAATAAATTTCTGCTTTTGTCTTTACATCAACCCCTCTTGTCGGCTCATCTAAAATTAAAATTTTCTTAGCTGACAATAACCATTTCCCAATTAACACCTTCTGTTGGTTTCCACCACTCAAATCATTAACAATCTGTTCCTGCCCCGTTACCTTAATCTGAATATCCTGAATCATTTTATTCACAATATCTTTTTCTTTTTTTGAATCATGTCTAAGAAGCTTAAAAATCTGATGTAAAATCGTAATTGTCGTATTAAACCGAACATCTTGTTGCAAAAACAATCCTGCATTTTTTCTATCTTCCGGAACAAATCCTATCCCGCTTTTCATCGCTTCCGTAGGTGATTTAAAACAGACCTTATTTCCTTCTATCCACACTTGCCCTCCTGTCCTCTTAGTAAGTCCAAAAATGCATTCCATTGTTTCACTTCTCCCTGCCCCTACAAGACCTGCAATTCCTAATATTTCTCCCCTCCTCACAAAAAAATCTACTTTTTTTACCATCTTTCCATCTGATAAATTTTCCACTTTTAATATTACATCCGACGATGGCACATTATCTTTCATATAATATCTTGTTAATTCGCGTCCCACCATCGTATTTACTAATTTACTGCGTTCTACAGTCGCTGTACTAAAAGTCCCTACATCCATTCCATCACGCAATACTTCTATCCTGTCTGTAATCTCAAACAACTCATCTAATCGGTGAGAAATGTAGATGATTCCAACACCTTGTTTTTTTAACATTCGTATCATCTGAAACAAGATTTGAACTTCCTTTTCAGATAATGAGGAAGTAGGCTCATCCATTACAATAATCTTACTTCCAAATGAAATTGCACGGATTATTTCCACCATCTGTTGCTGCGCAATCGTTAAATTCTCCAGTATTTCTCCCGCATCCAATTCGAGTTCAAACTGATTTATAATAGATTGTGCCTTCTCTTTTTGCATTTTTAGAGAAACAATTCCTTTTTTATGACAAATTTCATTTCCCATAAAAATATTTTCCGCCACTGAAATATGACTACATAGCATTAATTCCTGATGAATAATACTAATACCATAGGTTCTTGCATCTGAAATATTATTAATCTCTGCCAATTGATCTTTCACATAAATTTGCCCTGAATCCTTCTTATAAATGCCGCCTAAAATTTTGATAAGAGTGGATTTTCCTGCTCCATTTTCTCCTAGTAATGCAAGAACTTCCCCTGAATACAATGAAACATTTACATTTTCCAAAACTCTATTACTACCAAAACTCTTATTAATATTTTTCATCTCCATCAAAGCATTCATATCTTTTCTCCCATTCCGCCGAATGACTACTGCCAATCAGAATCTGAATATTCTGAAACATTTGATGCATCAATTGCAAATGTTGAAATTAATGTCTCCTTTTCAAAATCTTTTCCTTCCAAAATTTTATATGCAACTTCTGCACTTTTTTGTCCAACTGTAAATGGTGACTGGGCAGCTGTGCATTTCCAGATTCCTTCTGCTCCATCCTTCTTTATTGCCGCTTTCGCTTCTGGACCACCATTCGCACTATAAATTCCAATATTTTTTCCAGATGCTGTAATCGCAGAATATGCACCCTGTGCACACTCGTCATTAATACAATAAATTGCTACAAGATCCGGATTTGCCTGCAAAATATCTTCCGTAATTGAAAGTCCTGTCTCTGGTTTTCCCCCTCCATCTAATCTTGATACAACCTCAAATTTCTCTCCTACCGTATCCAATAATCCCTCAATTCGTTGTGAAGCTGCATTATCATTTGTTCTATCAAGAATTGCAATCTTTCCGCCTTCCGGATAATCTTTTATCATATGCTCTCCTGCCACTACCCCTGCTGAATAATGATCCGTAGCTACAAATGCATCAACATCATCTGTATTGGCTACTGCAAGATCAAAATTTACGACTGGAATCCCTGCTTCTTTAAGTAACATTAATGCTGGTCCAGAAGCTTCCGCATCTACTGGATTATAAAATACACAATCGACATCCTGCGCAATAAAATCTTCAATAATCCCCAACTGAATATTGCTGTCTGACTGCGCTTCAACTCTGATAACCTCTCCCCCTTTTTCTTCCACAACAGACATGACCCCATCATAACACGCGTCAAAAAATGATCCCGCCGCCCATTCTGTAAATCCAAACTTATATCCTTCTTTTGTTGATTTTTCTTTACTTGTATCTCCCTCTCCACTTTCCTTACTACATCCCAGCATCCCTACAACCAATATCATTGCTACAATCACGCTCATCATTTTTTTCTTTTTCATTTTTTCCTCTCCTTTGTTTAATCGTTTTATTAGTTTATTCATTAAACTATTTACTTGTTGAATTAACTTTAGCAAATTATAAATCCATTGTCAACATATGAATATTACTTTTTATTTTTTTGTTACTGTTATACAAAAAAAGAGTCTGCTTTTTATGCAAACTCCTTTTCATTAATTACTATTACTCTAAAAAAACATTGAATAATTATCGAATACTTTTTTTGTGCACATTGCTCCTATTCCATGCAATACTGAATCTTTTACTGCTCCACTAATTTTTACTGTTAATTTTTCATATATCTCTGGAAGAAGTCTTTCTTTTAATACCTTATCCACTTCATTCAACATGATTTCCTGATCTACATGTGTCAGTTCATCTCCAAGAATGATTACTGTTGGATTATAAGTATTTACTATATTTACAATCCCATAACCTAGATAACGACAAGACTCACGATAAATATTGATTACTTCAATATCATCACCTTTTATCATTTCTTTAATTTCTTTTAAACTATATTTCTTTCCTTTTGCTTCTTTTAGTCTACTTCGGACAGATAAAAGTGAACAATATTTTTCGAGACACCCTCGGTTCCCACATTCACAAAGCTCGCCTCTATAATCTATTGTCATATGGCCTATTTCTCCAGCTGTTCCCAATTCTCCATATACAATTTTTTGATCAATAATAATTCCTGCTCCAATTCCTTCTCCTGCTGCAACATAAATTAAAGAATTTTTTTTATCTATTTCCTTATCATACCATAATTGTGCAAATGCTCCCGCTTTTGCATCATGCTCTACAATTACTTTTATATTCAACTGATTTTCTAATTTTTCTTTAAAATCAATTTGTTCAAATCTCCTTCCTCCAGTAAGTACCCCTATTTTTCCTCTATCCTTAAAAAATGGTCCTGGTATTGCCATTCCAACCAAAAGAAGTTTTCTAAATTGATTTTGTTCTATGAAACTTAAAATCACCTTAATGATTTCTTTAAATGTTATTTCCGCGGGGTTATCTTCACTAATTTCTATGCGTCTTAAATCTTCCATTTCTCCTCTAAGATTAAAAGAAGCTACTTTAAAATAAGTTCGTGCAAGCCTGATTCCTATTACATAATATTTTTTATCTGACAAAGTAATACCTATAGAACGCCTTCCTTTTCCATTCGATAAAAGTCCCGTTTCCTCCACACACTCTGACAGTATAAATTCATTCACTGTATATGTGATTGTAGCCTTATTTAAACCGGATAATTTCGAAAGAAGTGCTCTGGAACACACCCCTTCCTCTCGAATTAAATTCAAAACTAATGATTTATTCAATTCTTGAATCTTATCCTGATTCATCCCTTCCTTCATTATTCTCTACCCCTCCATTTTGTTTATTCATTCAACAAAATAATACCTCTTCTCATTCACATTTGTCAATATAAACTTAAAAAGGACAATCTTCCCCGACTGTCCCTTTTGCATAATTTTTATTTTACAACAACCTTACGGAAGTTCTTCTTACCTTTTTTCAGAACGATACCGTCTCCTGACAGCGCATCTTTTGTAAAGACCTCATGAATGTCTGCAACTTTCTCTCCGTCTGCTGCAACTCCACCCTGCTGTACTGCACGTCTTGCTTCCGATTTGGACGGAACCAGTCCGCTCTTTAAGAGCAGCGTCAGAATGTCAATCTCTCCATTTTCGAAGTCTTCTTCTGTCAACTCTGCTGTCGGCATCTGTGCTGCATTTCCCTGGCTGAACAGCGCTCTTGCGCTTTCCTGCGCTTTCTGTGCTTCTTCCTCTCCATGCACAAGTTTTGTCAGTTCGAATGCAAGGATTTCTTTGGCTGTATTGAGCTGTGCCCCTTCCCAGGAATCCATCTTGTCAATCTCTTCCAACGGAAGGAATGTCAGCATACGGATGCATTTCAGAACATCTGCATCTGCCACATTTCTCCAGTACTGATAGAAATCAAATGGAGAAGTCTTATTTGGATCCAGCCACACTGCACCGGACTGTGTTTTTCCCATTTTCTTTCCTTCCGAATTCAAAAGCAATGTAATTGTCATAGCGCTTGCATCTTCTCCCAGTTTCCGACGGATCAGCTCTGTTCCTGCCAGCATGTTGCTCCACTGGTCATCCCCGCCAAACTGCAGGTTACATCCGTATTTCTGGTACAGTGCATAGAAATCGTACGCCTGCATGATCATGTAGTTAAATTCCAGGAAACTTAATCCTTTCTCCATTCTCTGCTTGTAACACTCTGCTGTCAGCATACGGTTTACACTGAAATGTGCACCCACTTCACGAAGCAATTCTACATAATTCAGATCCAGCAGCCAGTCTGCATTGTTTACCATCAGGGCTTTTCCTTCAGAGAAATCAATAAATTTACTCATCTGTTCTTTAAAACAGTCACAGTTGTGCTGAATCTGCTCCGGTGTCATCATAGAACGCATATCCGTTCTTCCGGAAGGATCTCCGATGTATCCTGTACCGCCTCCGATCAGCGCGATCGGTCTATTTCCTGCCATCTGCAGACGTTTCATCAGACAAAGCGCCATAAAGTGTCCTACATGAAGACTATCTGCTGTTGGATCAAATCCAATATAAAATGTTGCCTTTCCTTCATTTACCAGTTTGGAGATTCTCTCCTCGTCTGTCACCTGCGCGATCAGACCTCTTGCTTTCAATTCGTCATAAATCTGCATCTTTTGCATCCTCACTTTCCTAAAATATAAAAAGAGCCTTCATCCGAAAGGACGAGGGCTCATAAGCTCGTGGTACCACCTTTTTTCACAGACGACTCGCGCCATCTGCCTCTGTGAGTCAATCTCGCACCTTTTCGATACTCAATCACTCAGTGCAGTAACGTGCACCAATCCGTCACAGCCTACTTTCCTGTAAGAGTTCGGTGTGAAGCTCTGAGATGTATTCATACAAGATGTCTTCCTGCGCCTCTCATCAGCCGGCTGCTTTCTGTCTTCGTCCATTCCTGTACTACTTGTTCTCTTCTTTGCCTGTTTCATATACTATCGAAATCTTATCCCATTCCCCCTTGTTTGTCAAGGCTGATTTGAGATTTTCTAAAGTTCCTGCAGCACCTGCACTGCTTTACGGATGTTCTCTGCCGAAGTCTGCCAGATCTCAAATTCACTGAATCCCGGAATCCCCATCGGTACACCTTCTCTCCGAAACTCCATCCGGCTGTCAATCACGACTTTTCCGGACATATGGTATGCCTTCGCATTTGTGTAAGGAGCCAGTTTTGCGATACTCTCCGGATTGATACCTGCCCCCGCCAGAATCTCGATCCTGCCTGCACTTTTCTTCACCAGATCCTTGATCAGATCACGTCCCTCCCAGGCAGAGCTTTTCTGTCCGCTTGTAAGGATCGTATCAATCCCCAGTGAAATACACTGCTCCATTGCCTCATAAGGATCCCGGCAAACATCAAAGGCACGGTGCAGCGTAATTCCCATGTCCCCCGCTTCTTCCACAAGAGCCTTCATCTGCTCCATATTCAACGTTCCGTCCGGATTCAAAATTCCAATCACAATGCCGTCCGCCCCCAGTTTACGGAACATTCTGACTTCATCCAGAATCATACGAAACTCGTAGTTATCATAACAGAAATCCCCAAATCTCGGACGAAGAAGTACACGCACATTTAAACCTGTCTGCTCCTTCACCTGACGGAATAAGGATTCTCCCGGGGAAGTCCCTCCGATCACCAGATTGGAACAGAGCTCGATTCTGTTCGCTCCGCCTTTTTTCGCTTCGATCGCGGACTGCACACTGTCCGCACATGTCTCTAAAATGTAATTCATTTTGGTCTGCCTCTCTACAATTTTTCATTTTTATTTTCACTTATTTCTCTTATCAAGAAAGGTAAGCAACGCAATATAATAACTTCGTATGCTGTCCTGTGCGCCCCCTGTCACAGGTCTTTCCTGTTTGAGAGTCTATCATACTTTCCATTTGATTTCAACAAACTTCTTATTCCCTCCACTCCACTCAAAAAGGCCGCTTACAGCGGCCTCATGAGTAAAGGGATTTAAATTTTGATTTTATTTACACAATTTTTTGAACTCGTCAGCTACGAACTGAACTTTTGTTCCGATGATAACCTGTACGGATGTTTTTCCAGGACGGATTACTCCTGCAACACCTGCAGATTTGATCTTCTTCTCATCTACTTTTGTGTAATCTTTGATTTCAAGACGAAGTCTTGTGATGCAGTTGTCGATGGATGCTACGTTTTCTTTTCCGCCGACACCCTCCAGAATAATTTTAGCAACTTCTGTGAAGTTATTGTTTGCAAGTTTTACTGTTGTCTCATCTACATCATCATCCTCGCGTCCCGGAGTCTTTAAGTTGAACTTCACGATTGCGAAGCGGAACACCACGTAGAATACGATGAATGCTGCGATTCCAAGAGGAATGATCATCCATGTTTTCTGAGCAGCCGGAAGGGATGCTGAGAATAACAAGTCTGTCGCACCTGCTGAGAAGCTGAATCCTGCGCGGAATCCAACCAATGTTGTAATTGTTACGAAAATACCATACAGTAAAGCGTAGATTACATACAGAACTGGAGCAAGGAACATGAATCCGAACTCGAATGGCTCTGTAACACCACATACGAATGCTGCGATCGCTGCAGAAGCAACAAGACCGATAGCAACTTTCTTCTTAGCAGGTTTTGCTGTATGTACCATAGCAAGCGCAGCACCAGGAATACCGAACATCATACATGGGAAGAATCCTGACATGTACATACCAAGGCTCCATGTAACATCTGCTGATGTCTCGCCTGCCCAGAAGTGTGTCAGATCTCCAAGGCCGATCGTATCGAACCAGAATACGTTGTTCAGTGCATGGTGCAGACCGAATGGGATGAGCAGTCTGTTGAAGAATGCATAAATACCAGCTCCAACAGCATCCAGGCTTACGATTGCTTCTCCAAGTGCAACCAGTGCTCCGAAGATAACCGGCCATACAAACAGCAATACAACAGATGCAATGATAGATACAACACCTGATACGATTGCCACACAACGTTTACCGCTGAAGAATGACAGCCAGTCAGGAAGCTGTGTATTTTTAAATCTGTTGTAGCACATAGATCCAATCAGACCTGCGATGATACCAATAAATGGATTCGCGATTTTATCGAATGCTAATGTAGAAGTTTCTGACAGAGTTCTGATAACAGAAACGTTTGCTGTAGAAAGCAGGTTTGTGATCATCAGCCAGGAAGCCAGCGCAGAAAGAGCAGCTGTACCATCATTATCATCTGCCATACCAACACCAATACCGATCGCGAACAGGATTGCCATATTATCGATCAAAGCTCCCCCTGCTTTTACCAGATAAAAACCAATCTGCTGAATGATACCGTTAATTTCTCCACCCTGCATTGTAGCCGGACACATCCAGTATCCAAGTCCCATCAGGATACCACAGATAGGCAGACATGCTACCGGGAGCATTAAGGATTTACCTAATTTTTGTAAAAATTTCATTTCTTTTCCTCCTTCTCAAAATCCTTTTCCTTATTGGAATCCCTTTATTTATTTTAATCCGGCAAGTACCACCGGTTTAAAACCATATCTATAAAACTATTTTTCTTCTACGGTCAGAACATCATCTCCGGCGTTGACCTCTTTGTCTGCCTGAGCTGTCACAGCCGCATAATCTGCTGTGTTGCAGATCAGCACCGGTGTGATGATATCATATCCTGCAGCTTTCACCTTCTCAAGATCTACTGTCAAAAGCAGATCTCCCTTTTTCACGGTATCTCCGGCTTTTACATGACCTTCGAATCCCTCTCCTTTTAACTGTACCGTATCCAGTCCCACATGAATCAGAACCTCTGCCCCAAAATCTGTGGTCAGACTGATCGCATGAAGGGTATCAAATACCATTCCGATCGTACCGTCTGCCGGCGCATAAATTTTGCCTTCTGATGGAATCACCGCAACTCCGTCTCCCAGAATCCCCTCACTGAATGTCGGATCGCTGACTTCTTTGAGAGAAACTGCCTTCCCTTTTGCCGGTGCTCCTAATACATGTGCTTTATCTTTTTTCTTCTTAAAAAGTCCAAACATCTTTCTTCCTCCTTTTATTCTTCCGCAGTCGTCACTCTCCGGATGTGGATCGCCAGATACATGATCTCCTCTCCTGACAGGCTGCATTTTGTCTCTTCTTCAATATATGCAGCAACCATCTTGCTGCAGTCATATTCTTTCTGATATTTTTTCTGCATCAGCTCCGCCAGTTCAGACTCCTCATCCGGAAGAAGCTCTTTTCGGTAGACCCGCTGAAGCAAAAACTTGATATGTGTTACAAATCTCTCATAATGGAGAGATGTTTCATCCAATTCAATCTGAAGCTTCTCTTCTACAATTTCCAGTATCTTTTTTACCAGATTCGGAAACTTCACTGCATCCCGAATATCTGTTCCATATTCTGCGTTCAGGAAATGAAGTGCGATAAATCCCGCCTCATCCTCCGGAAGCCGGATCCTCAGCTTTTCTTCAATCGTCTTGACCGCATACATTCCCAATTCATATTCCCTCGAGTAAAACCTCTTAATCTCCCATAACAATGCATTTTGCGGCTTAATCCCCTGCTGATATCTTGTGATCGCGAAATTAATATGATCTGTCAGTGTCACATATATACTCTGATTGAGCTTTAACTTCAGATTTTCTTTCGCATAGGTGATGATATCACTGGATACCTTTACATGCTCAAGCGGCATGTCTGCAAGAAGATCTTTAAACTGTTCTGCAAGTGTCTGACTTTTGATCCGGAACACTTTCTCAATCTTGTTCTCCTGAATCTGCCTGCCGGGCTTCATACCAAACCCAAGCCCGCGTCCCATGACAACAACTTCTCTTCCTTTGCTGTCTACAGCCGACACGATATTATTATTTATAATTTTTTCAATTAACATTCTATACCGAATCCTCTTTTATACGAATCTTTTTCCTGTTCTGTCAGTTGTGTCTGGAGTTCCCCGTAAAATAATAAAAACCAGCCTTTACAAGAGAATAAACCTATGGTATTACTCTCTCGTAAAACTGGTTTTGCCTGCCTGACAGTAACAATCCAATTTGATTCAATTCGTTATATAAACTATACCAGAGGTGACACCTCAAGTCAACCTTCCGGCAGCCCCGAATTTAGATTTTGGTAATATTGTTTATATTTTTTTTATATTTTCGTATAAATGTACCAACGCTTTTTTATCTTGGGATTTTAGACAGCGCTGCCTCATCTGCCACCAGTGTCACATCGCTGTGCATCTGCAGGATTGAAGCCGGAACCCGTGGTGTAACCGGTCCAAAAAATGCATCTCTTACAATATCTGCCTTATCTTCTCCGCTGACAATGATCAGAATCTTCTTTGCCTGCATGATCGTTCCGATTCCCATCGTATATGCCTGTCTCGGAACCTCATCTGCGGATGCGAAGAAACGCTTGTTTGCTTCGATCGTGCTCTCTGTCAGATCTACACAGTGTGTCGTCTTATCAAATGCATCTGCAGGTTCATTAAATCCGATATGACCATTGTGTCCCAGTCCGAGAAGCTGAAGATCCACACCGCCAAGAAAACGGATCAGTTCTTCATAGCGCGCACACTCCTTTTCTCCATCCGGCTGTGTACCATCCGGCACATTTGTATTCTCTTCCTTGATGTTTACATGATTAAACAGATGCTCATGCATGAAGTAGTAATAGCTCTGGTCATTTTTACGGTCCAGTCCTTTGTATTCATCCAGATTGACAGAAGTCACCTGAGAAAAGTCCAGATCCCCTTTTTCATACCATTCTACCAGCTTCTCATATGTACCGATCGGTGTGGAACCTGTTGCCAGTCCCAGTACACAATCCGGTTTCATGATCACCTGTGCAGACAAAATATTCGCTGCTTTTTTGCTCATATCATTGTAGTCTTTTGTTTCAATAATCCTCATGTTCCATTTCCTCCTCTATCCATACCAGCCCGCGAACTCCAAAATGCGGCCGATCATCATTCATCCGAAACGGATAAATCATATTTATTATATACTTGTTTCCTGCTTTTGTACAATCTAAAAATTGCTTTCCTTTTTAGATATTATTCTTCATACTCGATTCCTACAAGAAACAGCCCCTGCGGCGGAGCTGTCACCCCTGCGGCTTTGCGGTTCTTCGCTTCCAGAATCTCCTGTACCTGCTCCGGGGTATAAAATCCCCGCCCCACGCGCACCAGTGTCCCCACAATGATACGCACCATATTATACAAGAATCCATTTCCCTGTATCCGGATGGTAATCTCATCTCCCACCGGCAAAATATCCAGACTGTAAATCGTACGCACGGTATCCTCCACATCCGTACGCACATTACAAAAACTCACAAAATCGTGAGTCCCTACCAGATACTGTGCAGCCTTTTTCATCTTCTCAATATCCAGATCAAATGACACAAAATACCGGGTCAGCCTTCTTGTGGGATCCGGTATTTTCGCATTCAGAATATGATATTCATACGTTTTTTTTGAATTGCAGTATCGCGGATGCCAGTCTGCTGACACTTCTTCTGATCTGATCACAACAATATCATCCGGAAGCCTCTGGTTCAGGGCATATGAAATCCGCTCCGGCGGAATGGAGGTTTCAGAATCAAACACTGCCACATTCCCAAGGGCATGTACCCCGGAATCTGTTCTGCTTGCCCCGATGACCGTAATCTCTTCCCCTGTCAGTTTTCTGAGCGCACGGTTCAGAACTTCTTCCACCGTAATTCCATTCGGCTGGATCTGCCATCCACAATAATTCGTTCCGTCATAAGCAACGGTCAGTTTCAATCTTTTCATAATTTTCTCAATTCCTTCGTCCTAGAATATCCAGATATGAAACGGCACAAATCTTCCCAGCACAATGATCACAGCCAGATACACTGCTGTCACAAGATACGCAACTCTGTCACGGCTGTGATACACGAGCGGTTTCATCTTGGTACGCCCTTCTCCGCCACGGTAACAGCGCGCCTCCATTGCCATGGCAAGATCATTGGCACGGCGAAATGCCGATACGAACAACGGAACCAGAATCGGAATCATGGCCTTTGCTCTCTGAATGATATTTCCACTCTCCAGATCTGCCCCACGTGCAATCTGTGCTTTCATGATCTTGTCTGTCTCCTCCAGAAGGATCGGAATGAAGCGCAGCGCGATCGACATCATCATTGCCACCTCATGTACCGGAACTTTCACTTTGTTCAGCGGTCGGAGCAGCTTCTCTATCCCATCTGTCAGTGCATTCGGAGTGGTTGTAAATGTCATGATCGACGATCCCGCGATCAGATAAATGAGACGGATCGCCATATATACCGAGATTTCCAGTCCATCTTCTGTAATTTGAAAAATCCAGAAATGAACCAGCACCTCTCCTCCGTTATTCAAAAACAGATTAAATGCTACTGTGATCAAGAGCAGGATCATAATCGGTTTTAAGCCCTTCATAATAAACTTCAAAGGCACTTTACTTAAATGGATCACCCCTGCCAGGAACAAGGTTGCAACCAGATAGCCGAGTACGCTTTTCTGTACAAACAACGAGATCAGAAATAACAGTGTCGCCACGATCTTCACCCTGGGATCCAGACGGTGTATTACGCTGTTTGCCGGATAGTATTGTCCAATTGTAATATCTCGAATCATAATTTTGTTTCCTCCGGATGCTTCCCTCTAAAATAGCGCATGATCTCATCTGCCGCCTCTTCTACTGTCGTCACATCATTGCCGACCTGCAGTCCATTCTGCCGCAGATCGTGCATAATGTAAGTTACCTGCGGCGCAGCAAGGCCAACCTCTTCCAGTTCCTGATAATGTGCAAACACTTCCCGGGGCGTTCCATCTAAAAACTTTTCCCCGCGGTTCATCACAATAATTCGATCCACATATTTCGCGATATCTTCCATACTGTGAGATACCAAAATAACAGTGATTCCCGTTTTCTTGTGAAGCTCTGCAATCTGATCCAGAATCTCATCCCGTCCTCTCGGATCCAGTCCGGCAGTCGGTTCATCCAGTACCAGTACTTTCGGGCGCATGGCAAGAACTCCCGCGATCGCCGCCCTTCTCTTCTGTCCTCCGGAAAGCTCAAACGGAGACTGTAAATATAATTCTTCCGGAAAACCAACCAGTTCCAGAGCTTCTTTCGCCCGTTTCTCGCACTCTTCTTTTGAAAGCCCCTGATTTTTCGGACCAAAGCATACATCTGTCAGAACATCCACTTCAAACAGCTGATGCTCCGGATACTGAAACACAAGTCCTACCTGGCTTCTTAAATACTTCATATCGTATCCGTCTTCATAGATGTTCTTTCCTTCATAATACAACTCTCCGGATGCAGCTTTGATCAGACCATTAAAATGCTGGATCAGTGTTGATTTTCCGGAACCTGTATGACCGATGATCCCGAGAAACTGTCCCTGCGGAATCTCGAGGCTGACATCTTTTAACGCCTGTTTTTCATATGCAGTTCCCTGACCGTAAACATACTGAATGTGTTTTAATTTAATCGACATAATACCTCCACCAGTTCCTCTTTCTTCAGGATTCCTTTCGGGATATCCAAACCTCTTTTTCTCAGTTCATCTGCCAGCATCGTTACCTGTGGTACATCCAGACGATACTTTTTCAATTTTTCCTCCTGAGAGAATACCTCTTTTGGAGTTCCGTGCATCACAACATGACCCTTATCCATAACAAATACCTGATCGGCCTCGATCACTTCTTCCATATAGTGGGTGATCAGGATCACCGTTACTTTTTTCGTCTTCTGCAGACGGCGGACAGTTTTGATCACTTCTTTTCTTCCATTCGGATCCAGCATAGCAGTCGGCTCATCTAAAACAATACACTTTGGTTCCATAGCGATCACGCCCGCAATGGCAACTCGCTGTTTCTGTCCTCCGGAAAGCTTGTTTGGGGAAGACTTGCGATACTCCAGCATTCCGACATCTTTCAGGCTTTCTTCCACCCGCTTCCAGATCTCGTCCGCCGGCACGCCAAGATTCTCCGGTCCGAATCCGACGTCTTCTTCTACCACCGTTCCGATGATCTGGTTGTCCGGATTCTGGAACACCATTCCGGCTGTCTGCCGCACGTTCCAGAGTTCATTCGGGTCACTGGTGTCCCTGCCGTCCACCCACATGGTCCCGCCCGTAGGGACAAGAATCGCGTTCATATGCTTTGCCAGAGTGGACTTTCCGCCTCCGTTGGGGCCCGTAATAACAAGCATCTCGCCGTCATTTACTGTAAAACTTACATCGGAAAGGATCTCTGACTGTTTTCCTTCTTCTAAAACATCATATGATAAATGTTCTACCTGTAACATCAATCTGTCACTTCCTTTTCATTTGATACCTGCAGTTCCATATATCTGCACAAATCTGAATTACAGCGGCCGGAACCGCGGAATTACTCAGAAAACCGACGGAACAGTTCTCTGTACCAGTCTGCGTAAATACTTCCTCTTCTCCAGATAAATGCAAATTCATGCGTAACAGGGAAATCCTGGAGCGGAATCTGCCGCAGTGAGCCCTCTTCCAGTTCTCTCCGAACTGCAGCTTCATATAAAAATGTAATACCACATCCGGCTTTTGTCAACTCTTTAATTGTCTGCATACTGCCCACTTCCATCTGTTTGTCAAAATCCTGCACACTCAGGTTATGAGCCTCCAGACAACGTTCCAGCACCTCTCTGGTTCCGGATCCCTCTTCCCGCAGAAGAAGCCGTTCCTGAAAAAGTTTCTCAATACACTCCGGCGTATTCTGAAAAATATAGTCCGGACTGCAGACAGCTATATATTTTTCCCTCGAAAAAATCTGAAAATCATATTCACTTTTCTTAAAAAATCCTTCTACCAGAGCGAAATCAATCCTGCCCTCAT
>OMEJ01000666.1_pt1 | contig 20865 bp, 22 predicted proteins | sample 1645361 | NCBI WGS metagenome assembly OMEJ01 (sample SAMEA103958156, study PRJEB25191) | human gut metagenome
CGATTTATAGATATATTAATAAGTTTTAGAATAAACTAAAAAACCAGCTCACAACGATTAAGTTATGAGCTGATTAGATTTTAGTTGGTTTAAAAGATCAATTATCTATTTTTTAACAAACACTAAAATATTAAAAAAATGAAACTAGCTTAACCATGTTTATTTCTTTACCTACTGTTTAACTTTGGTATAGTGAGGAACATAAAAAAGACTAAACGATTGATATGCTAGCCTTTTTGTATTTTCTGCTAAATTTTTTAAAGGTGTTTTTTTTAAACTTGAAAGAAGCACAATTGAATAAAAAGTTGAAGGGCTCCAATTGAAAAAATGACTTTCAGAATGTTAAATAAAAAATAGTCATATTTTTTAACTTCTCCATTTTGTCTTTTTCCGAAAATGATTTCAAGCCAGGTAAAGGATTGGATTCCTAGTATTAGAAAACATCCTAGAATAAATAAATACCCTCCCCCTTTCCTTGAGTTAATTCTCCTAAGTAGAGAAATGCTGTTCCTAAAATTCCTAATAAAGAAATTACTAAAAGTAAAGTTGCGGTTATAATTTTCATAATGAGTTAAAACATGAAGAAGCTCCATTTTGATAATTTATAAAATTAATTATATAAGATACCAGTAAGATTATATCTTCTGCTCCTATTCTTCCTCCCCAAAGTGTGGTTAAAGTTAAAGAAATTGCATCTACTGCTACATTGAATACCGGAATTGCCTGAGCAATTGCAAATAATGTAAATACCCTTTCATTTTGTGTCTAAATATTTGACATTGGTCCAATCTGGCATTAGGTCTGGATCTTGTGTAGGATCAGAATCTATTGGCTCTTTAGACCATTTTAAGCGTAATCATCTTCAAGGCTATCAATATCTAGTATTTTGATTATCTTTCCTCGGCGCTCAATGAATCCTTTTTCTTCGAGTATTTTGAACTTACGAGAAATAGTTTCGGGAGTTGTTCCGATGAACGTTGCAAGATCTTTCATTTTCATTGGAATCATAACAGAATTTGAATCTACTACTTTGACGAGTTGCAAAAGATAATTAGCGATTCGACTTTCAACATCTTCCATCATGAGAAATTGTGCTTGATATTGCATTTCCGCAGCTCTTCTCACGGTGGTTTCAAGCAATTTCAAACTGAGCTCGGGATATTTTAACAACAAATTTTTGAAATCTTGTTGTCGCAAAAAGCAAATTTGCGTTTCTTCCAATGTTTCACCATAGAGATTATCATTCATTACTCCAAACAAGGCGTCTTCACCTGCGTATCCACCAGGTTCAATCACACGTAGTAACTGCTCTTTACCAGCACTAGAAAGCTGGTATATTTTCAGGGTACCATGCGCCACAATTGCAAGTTGAGGCACTGCAAAGGGGCTGATGACTGTTTCACCTTTTTCAAAAATTTTATGATTAACAACCTGCTCAACTTGCACTAATTCACTTTCTGAAAGTAAACCAAATAGTGGCACGAGCTGTACACAGTGGTGTTCATGATGACTAAAATGATGTTTATACTTACTCATTTTGGGGATTCTCCTTATCTTATTATCGCGCTAAAATTATCAAACTGCAAGCCTCATTCAACTAAAGCCTACAGTTTCGTAAAAACTAATTATCATTATCTTCATCTTCGTCATGAAAATCAGCAACGCTTTTACCCAAGTCACCTGCCAAGTTGCGAATAACTTGAAGATTGTAGCCGTAAAGTTCGACTACACCAGCCGCCAAAGCAAATTTTTCTTCTTTGTTTGCTAGCTTGATTGCTCGCGTAATGAACATATTTTGTGCTTGGAAATCCACAATGAAGCTTTCAAGCAGATCTTCATCAGTCCAATATTTGGCTTTTGGATCCTCGGTAATGAACTTGTGATACTTTAAAAATTCTTCAGTTGTACTTGGTACAATCTCATTTTCATCAAGAAGTAAATCCGAAATTTTAAAGAAATATTCAACTTCCTTTTGTGCAATTTCACGTAAATACTCACACTTAACTGGGCTTTTCGCGTATATTCCTGCTTGAGTCAGTCGTATATTTTCTATGAACAAATTGGATAAGACATGTCCTAGCATCGCACCAGCCGTAGGTTTGTGGTGGTCAATCTCTGCTTTATCAAGTTCTTTAGCATATTTTTCATCAATCATTAATTTAGTCATCATTTTTTTCCTTTATTCAATTTATAGTGGTATCTTTCCTGGTATAAATCACACAACAGTTACTTTGCTACTCAAAACAGGATATCCAAGTTTCTCAACCTTGCTGATAAGTTCATCAGTACTGACAACATTTTCGTCAAATTCTGCTTTAACTTTTGATGCATTGAAAAGTACTTTTGCATTTGCTACGCCTTTAGTTGTAGTCATTGCAGCTTCGATTTTTGCCATACAAGATGGGCAGCTTAATTCATTGAGTCTCATAATTACTTTTGACATAAGATTTACCTCTTTCTCTTTCTTTATAAATTAATTATAGCTCGTCAGTACTAACAAAAAATTGATATCTATCAAGAATAACAGTTTTATTTTTTTATCTACAAAATGATAAAATTTCTCAACTCTCTTTTTTAACGCTGAATAACCTGATATGAGGAGCGTAAAGTAGCATCAACTAGAGTCTACCGAGACGGTCCGCGGAACGGTGTTTAAATTATTCCCTAATTTTGCCTGTATAAAATTAAAAGAGCAAATCCATTAGTCACTTTTTGTAAGCGTCCTTCATCCATAAAATGTTTGAAGTGCTCTGAAAACGACATATACCTTCTTACCTGATAATCCTCCTATCTAGTAAATGTGCGAGTTTCCCTTTTTTAAATAATTGTCATTTGGAACTCACTATCTATTTTTATAAAAAAGTTATATTGAGATAGCTATCAAAGCTTTTAAATAAGTTCAAATCCCTAACTTGCTACATTGCCTGCGATAGTCTACTTCACGACCTCAAATTCAATCTCGTATTGAACGTCCCTATTAGCAAGGAAAACTTTAATTGTAAAGATTCTAGAAGCCATCGAAAATGTCTCGATGATTTTATCAAATTATTTTTGATAAAGTTATTATAAAATTTATTGATACCAAAAAATTAATTCCTCTCAAAAAAAGGAAAACAAACCGCGTAAATTTTGGTTTGTTTCCATTCTTCTATTTCTCTCGATACCTAATCAGTCGCATGCCATTGACAATGACGATGAGGATACTAGCTTCGTGGACGAACATACCTGTTCCCATGTTGACGAAACTAGGTACTAAGCCTGTACCTCCAAGGATTAGACTAGCCAGTAAAAAAAGCACAACTACAATCGCAATCACAATATTTTGTGTCATATTGGCAACCGTGCGTTTACTTAAACCATATGCGTGGACAAGTTCATCAAAACTAGACTTCATTAGCACGATATCGGACGTTTCAATCGCAGTATCAGTACCAGAACCCATTGCGATACCTATATTAGCAAGTGCCAAACTAGGAGAATCGTTGACACCATCACCGATAAAAGCAATTTTTTTACCAGAGTTTTTGAGTGATTTGACAACTTCAGCTTTTTCTTCAGGCATGAGATTGGCACGTACTTCATCGATGCCGAGTTGGGCGGCGACTGCTTTAGCTGTTGTCTCGTTGTCTCCAGTCAGCATAATCATACGAGAAATACCTTCGTGGCGTAGTTCTTCGAGGGATTCTTTGACACCAGAACGTATTTCGTCCGCAATACCATAAATTAGTTGCAATCTGTTATCAGCTGCGACCCAAACAACTGATGCACCTGAATCAGTGATTTCTGTGATGTCCTGTTTCTGCTCGGGAGAAATCGTAATATGATTAACCACCATCATTTTTTCATTACCAATCAATAGGTTGTCTGCGATGATTCCCTGTCCTTTAACAACGTCCGTTTTTTCAAATTTGATAGGATTGAATTTTCCGATCATGCGTACAACTGCCGTTGCTAATGGGTGATCAGATTCATTTTCTGCTGAAGCAACTGCATCAATCAATTCTTTTGAAGCACCATAATTTTTGACAACAACAACTTCTGTATTGCCTTTCGTCAGAGTACCCGTCTTATCAAACAGAAGCGTATCAATGTGACTGAAGGTATTCATAACATCACCTCCCTTGATAAGGACGCCTCTTTTTGCACCATTCCCGATTCCTGCAACATTTGAAACAGGTGCACCAATCACGAGGGCACCAGGGCAACCAAGTACGAGAATCGTGATGGCTAGTTCTAGATTATGACTAAAAACCCAAGTAATAGCTGCAATAACAAGTACCGCTGGCGTGTAATACTTAGCAAAGCGGTCGATGAATTTCTCAGCAGGAGATTTGGTATCTTGGGCTTCTTCGACAAGTTCAATAATTTTACCAAAGGTTGTATCTTCGCCGACTTTTTCTGCTTCTACGTAAATTGTACCGTTTTCTAAGATAGAACCTGCAAAAACTTTGGTACCAGCTTCCTTTCTGATTTCACGTGATTCACCTGTGATACTGGCTTCGTTGACATAGCCAGATCCTTGGTAAATACGACCATCAACAGGAACTTGACGTCCGGTTTTTACTAAGAGTTTGTCGCCAATTTCAACTTCATCAATGTCCATTTCTTCGCCATCAGCAGATAGGGCTGTGCTGGGTGCCATATTCGTGAGTTCTTTGATACTTGATCGCGTTTTTTCAAGCGTTTTTTTCTCCAAAAATCCACCGAAAGCGAAGAGAAAAGTGACAATTGCTGATTCTTCATATTCACCGATGAACAAAGCACCGATAACTGCAATAGAAACTAGCAGGTCAATCGAAATTTGTTTCACTTTGATTGCTTGATAGGCATGAATTGCAACAGGTATAAAACCGATAATACTTGCAATAATCATTGTCGAATTCCAAATCCATATTTGATTTACACCATATTTACCAAGGTATCCGAGTACAATGAGAATGGCTGAGAGGATAACCAAGTGATTACTGTGTTGTTGAAGTCGTTTTTGAAAGTTCAGTGTTATTTTTGCCATATTTTCTACTTCCTTTAATTTTCTTTATGATACTAGTATAGCGCTACCCTTATAGATAAAAATTGATAACTATCAAGAAAATAAAAAGTATAACTTACTAGACTTTATTAACATAAAGGTAAGGTCTGTCTGACGATTCCTGCGGAAAGTTTTGGCAACTGCAGTTGCCAAAATTGGGCGTTTGCCCCAGACCCCAAGCAAACAAAAAAGACAGTTTCCTGTCTCTTTTGTTCTCTGCTTTTAGTAAATGACTATTTACTTTCAAAATTTGACCAACCATATGGAGAACCACCGGTTCCTGGGTTAATTTGCATTATTTTTCGTGCTTCTTCAAAAAAAACAAGCACATCATCTGAATGAACAAGGTACTGTAAACTAGAAATTAATTCACTGATTTGGGGATCAAAATTTCTACCCTTTTCAATATTGCTTTTTGCAATCAGAAAAAGCTTCTTTTCTTCGCTTGAAATATTATTGCTAGTTAAAATCCCATCAATAATTTTTAATAAATATTTTTGATTATCTTTTAAATTAGGGTAAATATATTTTGTCAATCTAATTCACCCCAATCCACACATCCATTTAGGTAATTGTTTAGGATTCCCATCATTATGACCATTAAGCCAATGAAGAACATCATTCATACTTTGATTATTAGGATAACCACCCCCAACTATTTCTGAAAGTTCTTCATCAGATATAATTTGAAAATTTGTTTGAATTTCCATTTTCTAACTCCTTTGATATTGTTAATAATTTGATTATAATTCTTTAATTAAAAAAATCATTAACAATTGTTAATAAAAAAATTATCAAGAATAACTTCACTAATTTAGCTGTAAAAATAGAATCACTAAATTATATTTATAAAATTTCGCCTGTTTCCTCGTCGATTTTAGAACCATATTTACGCTCTTGATAAACAGCATCAAAATACAATCGGACTAATCCAGTATGTGAACGTCATACGTTTATCAATAATTTATATCAGATTCATAAGATGATTTGATAGTTATGATAATGTTCTCATAATTATCAAAACGTTTCTCATTTTATTTTCCTATTTTTTATCCAAGAGCATAAGGGAAAGTGTCCCCAAAAGTTGGTCAAAGTCGCAGTACGACTTGTTTTAGCGAGGAATAAGATTTTTTCTCATTTATAGTGTTTGTAAAGTGTTTCAAATCGCTCAACCACAGCTTTATATAAAATAGAGAAATTAGAAAAATCTCATAATATAGTCTTTTTAAAGGATTGTACAGTGCTTAAAAAGACTCAATAATCAAGCTTATACTTTGCTTTCATAATAATTTTTTATTGATAAACCCAGACATTGGCATGCGGAAAATCTGATTTTACCGTTTCTAAAATGATACTTACTGGTTTTGATAATATAATGTCATCGTTCGAATCATGATTCCACTTTATCTTTTTATAAAGTTCACTTTGTGTCACCCATTGAACTTCTTCTGATAATTCTCGTTTTGCCTTCTCCCAATAAGAATCATTGACACAATAATCACTCAATATCATCGTTTGCCAATTCATTGTTCCCATATTTTTTGATGGAGATAAAGTGGTCACAAAATATTTCAATCGTCATTCCTCCTGTAATTGTTTGTTGCTCCGTGGGTATTCCTTATTACAAAAAATCATACGACAGTCTTGAAAAAACGTAAGTATTTGTTGGAATACCCTGGAAGGACTTATATTAGGCTCAATGTGATGTTTTTATCCGTTTTGAATGTTACTTTACGATAAACTACTTAAGACTTTTTAAAATCAAAAATATGAGTTTGTAAAGCTACTTCAAAATTTAGTCATCTTTTGCCAACCCATTTATTTTCTAATTTCTAAAAACCCACTTTGGGGAGAGTTTTGCTCTCGCGGTCATAGCAAGTGGGTACTCACTTGCTCAAAAAAATAAAAACTCAAAACCATGTGTTGACGCTTATTTGAATTTTATGTTGATTTTGGAAGTGCCCAAATCCCTATTGTTCTATTACTTTTTAACTAACTTCTTTTCTTTTTTGGATATTTCGGCTTTTACAAAATCTCGTTCATCTAGAGTTTGTTTTACATCCTTGAGCGTTGATTTTTTGAATGTTAAACGATCATTGTAATCCTTAAAGTTAAATCCAAATCCCATAGTAGTCTCTTTCTATTGAGTGGTATAATCTCATTGATTGAAGGTATTTTAATTAGTTCGGGAATCTTATTATAGATAATTTTATAATATTCTTTTTTTATTTTATTTTCAAGACTTATCTTTGTGTTTGAGCTTTTCTATCCTCTGGATTTCTTAATTTTAAATTTTTTGTCAACATTAAAATCTCAATTTATCAATTTATTTTTTAAAATATGAGATAAAAAATTTATCCATTCAACGTTACCACGAGCGAAAGCGAGTTTTATTCAAAACACTCTTTTTAAAGGGTATTGTATTAGGTACTCCTAAACAAAAATGTACGTAACGTTACTTTTTGAGGGTTGTGTACACAAACCCGTTGCTTGCCAGTAACTTTTTCAAGACTGGGCAAGCAACGGGTTTACCATGGTAAAGCCAAAAAAAGCTACAAAAAAATGTGACTTTTTTTTTAATCATTATATTGTCTCTCCGCTCGATAACAAAAACTTTATAGATTATTAAAGAAAGAAATGAACCAAGTTATAAAACCAAAAATTGGGAAAATCATCCACCAATAAATTGAAAAAAATTGCCAAAAGTTTTCAAAGCGTTCTTTTTTTTCTTTTAATTTTATGCCCTTAGTAAGAGGGTACTTTTGGTCAAGCATTTCATTTAATTTAACTCCTAAATAATAATTTGCTAGACCTATTAACAATAATAATAAACTTACCCATGCCAGCCAAGAAAGTGTAGTATTATAGCCAGATGCTAATTCATTAATTTCAACACCTAAAATTGACATAACCAAAAGTATAGCTGCTATAACCAATAAAGTAATTGAGACGGTTATAGTTTGTCTATATTTCAGTTGAATAAGCTGTTCTTTAGACATATCCATGATTTCTACCTCTTTTGCTTCTTCCTCAATGCTTTCAAATAGTTCACTTACTGGAACTAAAAGAGCATTAGATATTGAGGCTAAAGTATCTAAACTAACATCCGTTCCATTTTCTATTCTCTGAACCGTTCTAACAGTTATATTTGCTTTTTCAGCCAGTACTTCTTGCGTCCAACCTCTTTTTTTTCTTAACTCAGCAACTCTATATTTATTCATGAATATATAATAAACTATTTTTTTAAACATGTACACGACAGATAGACGACAAAAGAACGACAATCTACCGACACAAAGGTAAAACAACAGTTTTGGAGTAAATAATAAAAGCAGTAATCATACTAAAAACTGCTGACGTTAAGTCAATTTTCAGACGGAAAAACATATACCGACCCTGATGGCTTTGAATTTTAACTTCCCCTGTGGGCAACAAATAAAAGTGCCGCTAAAAAATATTTCAAATAAGAAGGCTGGCACTATTATAAAAAGTCAGCCTTTTGTAAGGACTGCTTTGAAAAAATAAATAGTGGATACTTTGTCATTGACCGCTTCAATCAGTTTTATTGTCATGACCTGATTTGCGATACTCCAGACCCTCGTTTATTGATGACCTTAGACCAGGCACGACCATTTACTTCAGCAACTTATAATGATGAACTCGTTCGCTTTAAAAAGGCCTTCCCTATTATGTGTCAAATCCTGAGAGGAGAATGGAGAGTTGATGTTGTGGGACATTATAAATCCCACCCTGAAATGACTTTAACCTTTGCCGGCCCAAGGTTTTAATGAATATTTCAAAAGCCCTGTAAGTCTATGACTTACGGGGCTTTTTTTGTTATAATAATGTTTGTAGAGTTTATGAACGGTAGCCTGATTGGAGGTGGTGCTTATGATTATTTCGTGGGCAAACCCTCACAAAACATGAAAGGCGAAAATTTTTTGACTGTATTTCAGGCATTGAGTCTCATGATTGCTTTTGCGACCTTGATGATTCTTGTGATAAATACAAGTAATAAAAAATGACCGTTCAGCTTAGCACGCAGTAGGCCATTTTGATGTATGTAGTGCTACCGTTCTTAAAACGGCTACATTAGAGCTTGTTAGTGCAAGCTCTTTTTTCTTTACCTTTATTTTATCACAACTTCTTTTTTTTGTCACTTCCTCTATTTTAAAAAACTGCCTTCGGAGTTCCAAAAGGAAGGCAGCTCGATAGAAAGGAATATATTTTAGGGATATCTAAAATATAAAACGATTATAACACATTACTTAAAATGGACGCACAAAAATAATCAATAAAAAAAGGATACTCTGACGAATCGTGTTAAAAATCAGAATATCCTTTTTGCACTATACTAAGGCTAATTAAAAACACTCTCATACTCTCATAAAGTTGCCATAATAGGTGCTTTTTTTGCTTTTGTAAACCTTTGAAAAACTAAAACCGCTTAACCATGCGTTTTATGTTGATTATAAGTTTCGGAAAAACAACAATTTTTCCGAAACTTATTATTTCTAGAGTGAAAATCATTAAATTCCCTTTTAAAAATTTTTTCTTTTTTATAATGAGAAATCTCTTTCAGTCAGAAGTAAATTTTACTATGGAGATTTTAAAATTAATGACTGAGATTTTTGATGGAAATATTTATTTAAAACTGAACTCAAAAATTATTTTCGAAAAATATTGTTCATTTTGTGTTTAAATATTTGATTGTAGTCCAGAAGTTACTAATCCAGTAAATGCGGACCCAATAATTACCCCAACTGCTAAGTCTAATACATTTCCTCGTAGAATAAAATTTTTAAATTCTCTTAACGTTATGATTTCCTCCGTACCCAAACTATTTTCTGATTTGTTTTTGTAGCTGTCTGATGTCCTTTTTGGTTTCATCTTGTACGCTATTGATCATCTTTTTTACATCATTAGCTTTTCGTCACCCACTACAGTTGACATAGACCCATAAAAAACTTAAAAACCTTGCGATGTAAGATTGGCACGAAGAAGACCAATCTATAACCACAAGGCAAACGTATTCAAATTTTATTTAAGACTAAAATTATAACAGATTTTAATTAAAGATCGTAATGTCATAGGACTTTTTAGAAGTATCTAGAGGTAAAACTTTCGTTACCTGTCGTTTATCTTCTAAAATATTACCTTCTTCAAGTGAAGTGGAAAGCCCACTCCAAGGTTCTAAGGCAATGAATGGACTTTTATTGGTTGTAGACCACAGAATCAAGTTTGGAAAATCATCAAAATCAACTCGAAGACCTTTACCAGACTTTCTCGAGCGAAGTGTCACGCTGCGAGATTTCAGTCGGTCAAGTGTAATGGCGTCATGAGAAAAAAGTGAGTAATCCAAATCAAGAGACTTTTGGTTTTCCAAAAATGGCGTCCGATCTTGTAAATCTAATAACCCTGTCTCAGGGAAACTCTTTGGTATCGAACAAGACTCAACCTCACTAAATTCAAGAGAATAGTCCTCATACTTTTCGCCTTCTACTAAAGGACAATTGAATGCTGGATGGGCTCCAATGAAGTAAGGCATCGTTTTTTCAGTTTCCAAGTTCGTTACCTGAAACTCGGTTCTAATGGATTTCCCATTTAAGGTATAAACAACTCTTAGTTCAAACTGATAAAGGTAATTATCAAGCATCTCAGCATTTGGTTTAATACTGAAAGTCACGCTATTTTCATTAACTTCTTCAAGAGTAAATTCTTCTTTTCGAACAAAACCATGTCTACGAATTAGACCTGTAAAAAAAGGTCTTTCTTGAGGTCTATAAATAGCCCAATCATTACGTAAACTACCACAGATAGGAAATAGAATTGGTGCCTGTCCATTCCAATACTCTGGATCAGCTTGCCAGAGATATTCTAACCCATCTTTGTCTTTAATCGAAGTCAGTTGACCACCAAGTGTTTTAAACTGAACCGTAAGATACTCGTTTTTTAATTCGATAGTCACAGTCAATTCCTTTCTTTTTGTTATTGGAAAGGCAAATAATCTACCTCGAAGTGAACAGTCTCACATATTGCTACATCGAGTAATTGTAAAACTTCCCATTCAAATTCGGATAATGCTAAATCAGAATGGCAAATCCATTCTTTTCCAGGTGAAACATACCAGTTACTACATTTTGTAGTGAGGTAGCTTCAAGCTCAGGAATTATAGGACAATCTTCGAAATTAATAATATATACCTTTTCAAAGCCTGATCTAAAAATCAGATAACAAATTATTACATTCTCAGGTGATATTACTCTATCACTTGAGTTTCTGCTAATTTCTTATACCAATGTGCTGATTTCTTAGGATAGCGTTCTTGCGTATCAAAGTCTACATAGAACAATCCATAACGTTTTTCATAACCATTTGACCATGAGAAAACGTCCATAAGTGACCAAATGAAGTAACCTTTAACATTTGCACCATCCGCAATCGCGTCTGATAAAACTTCCAAGTGTTGCTTCACGTAATCAATACGACCATCATCATAAACAGTATTATCTACAAACTCATCTTTGTATCCGAGACCGTTTTCAGTGATGTAAATCTTCTTGTAATTCGGATAATCATTTTTCACTCGCATGATTTGGTCATACAAGCCTTCAGGATAAATAATCCAATCCCAGTCTGTGCGCGGAACATAGTCAGGAGCTACTCGACGACCAACACCCTTAATTTGGTACTTAGAGCTTCCTTTTTCACCCTTACCATTGTGAATGATTTCAGTCTCACCATCAAAAGCTTGCATCCAATCACTCATGTAATAGTTGATACCAAGGAAATCATTCAAATCTTTAGCTGCGTCAAGAGCTTGGAAGTCTTCATCACGAAGATCAAGTTCTCCACCATTCTCAGCTAGGATATGGTTGACACCTTCCATCGTTTTATCTGAATAGTGCCCAAGATAGGTTGCATCCAAGATAAATTTGTTATGGATGATGTCTTCAAGTTCAGCAGCACGAACATCTGCTGGATTTTCCGGATCATAAGGGTATTTAGTTGGTAAAGCATGAACAACACCAATTTCACCTTTATAACCTTTATCCTTATACAATTTTACAGCACGTGCATGAGAGACCATCATGTTGTGGTGTGATTGGAAGACTTTGGCAAGATCATATTTAATGCCTGGAGGGAATTTACCAACCAAGTATTGACCATCACCAATTGGGCCAATTTCATTGAAAGTTGTCCAGTAGTTTACTTCTGGAAACTCTTCAAAACAGAAAGCGGCATAATCTATAAAGTGTTCTATATTTTCGCGGTTTAAGAAATCTCCATTTGAATGAAGAGCTTCTGGTGTGTCAAAATGATGCAAAGTCACAAATGGTTCAACATGACGCTTGTGGCATTCAGCAAATAGTTTATGGTAGAATTCAACACCTTTTTCATTTACTTCACCGTAACCCGTTGGGAAAATACGAGACCAGGCAATAGAAATACGAATACCATTAACACCATATTCTTCAGCTAATTCTAAATCAACTGGGTATTTATGGTAAAAATCACTTGCAGGTTCTGCTGTATACCAATAATTGTCTGCAAGATACTTATCCCATGCTACTGGGCCCTTACCATCTGTGTGAGTTGCACCTTCTGCTTGATAAGCAGCTGTAGCACCACCAAAAATAAAATCTTTAGGAAGTGTTTTAGTCATAAGTGTAAGTCCTTTCAAAAAAAGCATTTGAGACGAGATTCTGTGTTCTGAAAACCAAGGAAATGGAATGAGTGATCTCGTCTCAAATAACTTTTACAAATTTATTAATCAAACTGTTGTTGAACAAATGCAAGAGCACCTTTTCCGTCACGTGTCAATTTGATATATTGAGCTCCTTCAGTTTTTACAAGTTTAATGCCCAATTTATCTGTTTCAGCCTTCATATCATCGAAGTTTGAAGCGACCTGTGGAGCCAAGATTACCAAGTCAAACTCTGGCAACATTTCACGGTGAGCACCGTAACCACCCGCTGCCGCCTTGACTGGAACATTGTATTCTGCTGCTGCTTTGTTCAAGGCATTGGCAAGCAAGCCACTTGTACCTCCACCTGCACAAAGAACAAGGACATTAGTTTCTTTTGTGATATTATTGTTTGCTGCTACATCTTCTTTAGCAACGCCTGCTTTTCCAAGAACGGCATCTGCTTTAGCAGTATTGAAGTTTTCAGCTACTTTTTCTTTAAGAGCATCGTTTGTTTTACCAGAACGTTCTTCTTCAAGAATTTGTTCATCGTATACCTTAACAAATGGGTAATAAATGATAGTATCAACAACTACCAAGAGTCCGGCTAAGATAAATGATAGAACTTGGAAGTTAGTACCGAGTACAATTCCCAACGGACCAGGAGTAACCCATGGAAGGTTGGCAGAGAATGAGTTCATGTTCAATGTGTCAACAAAGAATTTAAAGATCCAAACGTTGACAATCGGAGTGAAAATGAACGGTACAAAGAAAATCGGATTCAATACGATTGGTGCACCAAATAAGATTGGCTCATTAACCCCAAAGAATGTTGGAACAACTGAGGCACGTCCGATGGCACGGTTACGATCTGATTTACAAATCCACATGAACAAGAATGGAACAATCAATGTAGCTCCTGTTCCACCCATGGTAGCAATAAACATTTGAGTACCAGAAGTGATAACTTTATCTGCATGTTGTCCAGCTTGGATAAGATGCAAGTTGACATCGATATTGGCATAAGTGATAGCAGCGATTGCTGGTTCGACAATTGAAGGACCGTGAATACCAACAAACCAGAAGAAGGCATAAGCACCAAAGATAAGTGTAATTCCAAGGTAACCATCTGCAGCTGAGAAAAGAGGAGCAATAAGGGTACCGATTGATTCTGCAACAGTTACACCAAGAGTTCCCTTAACAAGGAGTTCAAGTCCATATAGGAGAACAACTGAGACGGTGAACGGAATCAAGTCCTTAAATACTTGAGAGATATTTGGTGGAACATCTTCAGGCATACGAATGGTAACATTATTTTTTACACAGACTTTATAAACATTAACTGTCACAAAGGCTGCGATAAATGCTGTCAAAAGGCCTTTTGTTCCCATGAAGGCTGTCAAGAAGCCTCCTTCTTTTGCAGGCTCAGCTGCCATCAAAAGGAACCCTACCATAGACGCTAGCATCGTAGATAAGAAGTTAATCTGATTGGTCGCAGGTAGGTCACGGTTCTTTGAGTCCGTCAAAGCTTTAGCGGTAGTACCACCAACAAAGAATGCTAGGATACCCATCGAATAGCTATAAGGAGTCATCAAGAAGGTCTCAATGTCTTTTGACCAGTGGAATCCCCAAGCATTTGGGACATAGGCAATAAGGATAAAGATAGATGAGAAAAGGATGACTGGCATACCAGCAATAAATCCATCACGAATAGCACGAAGATAGATGTTTCGAGAGATTTTCTCAAAGAATGGTTTCCCTTTCTCAATAAGTTCAATGAGTTTATGCATTAATTACTTTGCTCCTCTTTTATAAAGTTCGATGAGGTGATGAATCACATCTTTTAATAAGATCGTAGTCATCAAGTGATCCTGACCATGCATCATAGTAACACTGTATGGAAGTTCCTCTCCAGAAGCTTCTCGAGCCAACATACCTGTCTGAGAACTGTGAGCCTCTGCAATACAGCTTCCTGCTTCTACTACAAGACTATCTGCCTTAGCGAAATCACCATTTTCAGCCGCTTTAAGCGCTTCTAAAAGCTTAGAGCGAGCATCTCCAGCATAAGCAACAATTTCAAACCCTAAGAGAGTCATCTCTTCTCTGTTCACATCAATATCCTCCGTTTTATGTTTTTACTATACTTTATCAGTCCATGGACTAGCTGTTTTAACAAGAACTTTGTTAAGTTCATCAATATTTTCGAATCCAGTAGTACGCAACCATTCACGTGCTGCTTTTTCACCTTCTTTGATGTAAGGTTCTACAGATCCTGCCCAAGTAGCACGTCCACAAAGCACCCCATTAAACTTGGCACCTGAGTCGTGAGCAAATTGCAATGTTTCTTGGAACAATTTAGCAGATACACCTGCACTTAGGTAGATGTATGGAAGGTTAGTCGCTTCTTCTTGTGCTTTAAAGAAGTCAGCAGCTTCAGCTTTACTGTAAACCACTTCACCATCAGCAAAACCTTCGACATATTTAACGTTAACTGGTACTTCTACTTTAAGAACATCAATGTTAAAGCGTGGATCAGAGAAAACTTTCATCGCTTCAATGACTTTGCGAGGTTTCACTTTTGCATATTCAACGGAACCTGCATCTGAGATTTCTTCATCATAAGCAAGGATTTCCAAGAAGAAAGGAATATCTTCAGCGACACATTCAGAACCAACACGTTCAATATAAGCTTGTTTTTGTTGGTTAAGTTCATCTGAGCTGTCTACATCATAGTAAAGCAAGAACTTAACGGCATCAGCGCCTTGCTCTTTGATACGCTTTGCAGACCAAACATCCAAGCAGTCAGGCAAACGTTTTGTACTTGATGTATCATAACCTGTTTTTTCATAGGCAAGAAGAAGACCTGCTTCTTTATCCAATGCTTTTGTTGCTGGAAGTCCATATTCAGGGTCAAGCAACATTGAAGAAGCGTATTTTGTAAGTTCATCAGCAACCAAAACCTTTAGTTCTTCCATTTGAGCTACAGTTGGTTCTGTATCTTGATACTGTGCCATCAAACGTTTCAAAGCACCACGTTGGTCAAATGCCAAAGCTGAGATAAAACCGTTTTTATCTGAAAGTTTTTCCAAAGATTTGCGTTTCTGTTCTGTAAGTACCATTTTTATACCTCTTTTACTCCAATTTGTGAGTTTAGTGTTTCGTAATTAGTCATATTCACATGCCCTGTCATTGTTTCTTGAGCATTTAACATACCCAATGTCATCGCATGTTTTAATAAGTCAGCGTCACTTTTTTTACTATTTAAAGCTGATGCAATACCAGCTACCGTTGAGTCCCCTGATCCGACTGGATTAACAACTGGGATATCAGGAATATCTACCTTATAGAAAACATCACCATGTTTTGCAAAGGCACCGTTTCGACCTAATGAGACCACTATCCATTCGATACCACTAAAAAGTGACTCTTTAAGAACGTCTTTGAGTTCTTCAATATCTTTTGTTACTTCTTTTCCAAGCAACTGTGAAAGTTCCTCATTATTAGGTTTGATGGCAGTAGGTTTAGCCGACGATTTTAGAACTGTTTCAAGTGGTGCACCTGAACAATCCAAAACGACTGCTACTCCTTCATCCGAAGCAAGTTGGATAAGTTTTTCATAATAATCGTTGGGAAGTCCTGAAGGCAAACTTCCTGAAATTGTGACAACTTCTGATTGCTTAATAAGATTGCTATAGTGGTCAAGAAAGCCTTCTGCTTCTTCATGAGAAATTGTTGGTCCTTGTTCCAAAATTTCTGTTTGGTTTCCCTCGTGTAAGATAGCAATACAGTTTCTAGTGTTTCCTGAGATTTTATAAAAAGCTGGACTAACAGGAGATTGTTCTAATTCGCTTTCAATAAATTCACCAATTTTACCACCTAAGAAACCTGTAGCAGTAACTTTATCACCAGATTCATACAAGACTCTAGTAACATTTAAGCCTTTTCCACCAGCTGTCTTACTAACATCTTTCACCCTATTCACTGTATCAATTTTCAATGTTTCTAGAGGATAAGAGATGTCTACTGAAGGATTTAGTGTGACTGTCAGAATCATTGGTTATACCTTAATCGTGGTACTCACCACGGTCCCATTTTTCAAGGAATTCTGTAAAGAAATCCCCATCTGCTTGATGTGCATTATGTGTTTCAACGTGTTCGATTTTTGCAATCAATTTTTTATTTTCTTCTGTTGGTTTGTACTCAGCTTCAATGAAAGCTTCAATGATGTCATTCATAAGAAGACCACCAGTAATCATTCCACCAAAACCGATAACATTCGCATTAAGTTCTTCCTTAGCATATAGAGCTGACGTCATATCACGAACCAACGCTGAGCGAACACCTGGAACTTTATTGACTGCATTGTTAATGCCGACACCTGTACCACAGATACATACTCCCAAGTCTGCTTGACCACTTACTACTGCTTCACCGACTTTTTTACCATAGATAGGGTAGTGAGTACGTACGTGGTCATATGTCCCGAAATCAAGGACCTCATGTCCTTTTGATTTCAAGAATTCTGATACTGCCATTTTTACATCTGTGACAATGTGGTCACATCCAATTGCGATTCTCATTTTTTAACTCCTTTTCTTAACACATCTTGTTAAGCATATCTACTCGGACTTGATGACGTCCGCCATCATATTTACCATTGACGAAAGCTTTAGCGATGTTTTTAGCAAGCTCATCACCGACGATTTCAGCGCCAACCGTAATCATTCGTGCATTGTTATGTCCACGTGTCATATAAGCTGAGCGTTCATCTGACACTTCTGCTGCAACCATACCTTTAATTTTAGTTGCTACCATGAATGGACCAGCTCCATAAGCATCAATTACAATACCTAAGTTTTGCTCATCTTTATTTACTTCAGAGGCAACTGCCAAGGTAACATCAACAAAATCTTGTCCGTCCTTAGTCACATCAATTACCTCAAAACCTTCTTCTACAAGAAAATTTTTCACAACATCTTTTAATCTCGTACCTTTGAGATCTGCACCAACAACAATAGCCATTTGGACTACCTCCTAAATTTTAAAAAGAAATGCTACGTAGAAGTAGAAAATATTTTGCAAAATGTTCAAGATAACGTTTTCATCATTTCTTTGTTTATATGATAACAAACATTCAAACAAAAAGCAACTATTTTTGTTAATTTTTTGTTTTTTTTTATTTGTTTTTTTAAAAAATAGATAACACCGTTAAATTATTGTTCATTTTTGTTCATTTAATCCATCACAAAATGGACGTGAAATATCTATTCAGGTATTACAAAAGTCTTTTGCTTTCTATAACTTACTGATTAAGAGGTCCTACTTTATTTTCGTCTTATACAAAATCTGACCTAAGCTAATATACGTCAATCCTCTGTTCTTATTTCATCATCTAACGTTTGTTTTTGTTTGAAATTGTTTGTTTTACCTTGAAAATATTATCTTTTATGATACAATTAAAAGAGAATTATCATTGGAAAAAAATTACTTTATGAAAGAAAAGTCTTCATATGAACAAAAAACGACGATTAGAAAAAATTTTAGATATGTTAAAGATTGATGGGACCATAACCATAAAAGAAATAATAGATGAACTAGATATTTCCGATATGACAGCCCGTAGAGACCTTGATGCTCTAGAAGCTGATGGACTTTTAACACGTACTCATGGTGGTGCACAATTGCTTTCCTCTAAAAAGCCACTTGAAAAGACACATATCGAGAAGAAAAGTCTAAATACAAAAGAAAAAATTGACATTGCTAAAAAAGCCTGCTCTTTAATCAAAGATGGCGATACTATTTTTATTGGACCCGGAACTACACTTGTACAACTGGCATTAGAATTGAAAGGTCGTAAATGTTATAAAATTCGTGTCATTACAAATAGTCTCCCTGTGTTCTTGATTCTAAATGATAGCGAAACCATTGATTTATTGCTTCTTGGCGGTGAATATAGAGAAATAACTGGAGCTTTTGTAGGTTCAATGGCTTCGACAAATTTAAAAGCAATGAGATTTGCCAAAGCTTTTGTTAGTGCAAATGCTGTTACCCATAATTCTATTGCTACATATAGTGACAAGGAAGGTGTGATTCAACAACTTGCCCTAAACAATGCTGTAGAAAAATTCTTATTAGTAGACAGTACTAAATTCGATCGATACGATTTCTTTAACTTCTACAATCTAGATCAACTCGATACCATCATTACAGATAACCAGATTAGCCCTCAACACTTAGAGGAATTTAGCCAGTACACTACTATTTTAAAAGCGGACTAGAATTATGACTTATAAAAATATTGGACTACTCTTAAATAATTAGACATAAAAAAAGCACCGTATGAATCAAACAATTCTACGGTGTTTTTTTATTATTTCTAATGTATGGTTTGTCGAAAATATGTACACATTATTTAACTTTCCAAAAAATTGGAGTTTTCTTGATAATTGGATATCTCCTACTACGCACATATCTATTCCCTTTTTATGGTATACTTTTTAGTGGCGTACCTTACCAATGCAGAAATGCCTTAGGGAGGGGGTGAGATAATGCTTCTGCAAATCTTCGTATCAGTAGTCGCTCCTATTGTGGTTGGAGTAATCCTTGAGCTGGTCAAGGATTGGTTAAAATACCGACGTAAGCGCCATTAATCCACATTCGCTCAGTTTCGCAGAACTGGGCGTTTTTTGTACAAAAAAACTGAGGAATTCGCAGTTCCTCAGTTCCTATTGTGAGATACCACTCCCACAAATCTTCGTTAACTAAATTATAACATTTCAATAGTCTTTGTCAATAGCTTGATTTTTTGCTTTTATAAATCTTCGTTTTTGAGTCGCAATACTGATACCAGTTTTTCGCTCAATCATCTTGTAAGTCATTCCTTGCTGCTTTAATTCATAAGCAAATTGAATTTGTTCTCCAGTAAATTTCTGAGGACGTCCTTCTTTAAAGTTCGGATCATGGATTTTAGCAAAGTTTTTTCCTTCCTGAGTCCTGGTTACAATAAGGTCTCGTTCAAACTGCGCAAAAGCACTGAAGATGGTAAAAATCAGCTGACCAGTAGGTGTATTATCAATAAGACCAATATTTAATATATGAACCTTAATTCCTCTATTAAATAACGATTGAACAATTTCTAAAACTTCTCTAGTGTTCCTGGCTAATCGGTCTAACTTTGTCACAATTAAAGTGTCACCATCCTTTAACTTTTTAAATACTAGATTAAATTGTGGACGTTCGACATTAGTTCCAGTAAACTTTTCTTGGAAAACTTCTTCTGCTCCTGCTTCTTTCAGAACTTCAATTTGAGATTCTAATTTTTGTTCAAAAGTACTGACACGTGCATACCCAATTTTCATATTTTGACCTCTATTAATAACCCTAAGTTACGAGCCGTTCTTTCTCCTTTAATTATAACACACAAAAAAGAGCTCACAACTGTTAAGTTATGAACAAAAAGACTTGCCAAGAAAAACCTTTGACAAGTCTTTTTGTTCATGCTCGTTGGTCTGCTTGACGACAGAAGCAGTTCGCTTGTCAAAGCGGAATTAGTATATCTATAAAAGATGTTGTTGCCTTGTAATTCTTAATTATCAGACAATTAAAACAAAGGGAATATAAACTTAAACAGAACGCAATATTAATGTTTATTTAAACTGATAATAAGTGTATAATAGTAGTTATAGAAAGGAGTAAACATTGAAAGAAAATAATTGGTATACATTTTCAGAGGGTAGTAAAAAACTAGGAAAAAGCCATTCGTATTTGTATAAAAGTATGAAAGATAGACCTGAACTATTTAAAAGTACAATGATTCAAAAACAGGGGCGAATTTGGTTAATTTCAGATGAAGGTTTGAATTATATTAAAAAGAACACAAAAAAAGAGGGCGACCGCCTAAGAATCCTACCTCTTAAAGCGGTCTACAAAACAAAGCATATTCTTTGTTTTTTACCCAATAAATCATTATATCAAAATAGCAATTAATTATAAGTCTTAACACGCATGCCACCTTAGAAAGTCATTTCTAAAAAGTCATAGAAATGTTAAGACTATTTTTGCATTTTGGATAGGGGGGAATGAAGAAATATGAATAAATTTCTTTCAATACTCCATTTAATTTTTATCCGACCTATCGAAATTTTGATAG
>OMEJ01000685.1_pt1 | contig 20449 bp, 15 predicted proteins | sample 1645361 | NCBI WGS metagenome assembly OMEJ01 (sample SAMEA103958156, study PRJEB25191) | human gut metagenome
GAGCAAAGGACTGAAAATCCTTGTGTCCCCGGTTCGATTCCTGGTGGCACCACTAAACAAAGTGCATAGAGCTTTTCACAAAACGTTGTAACTGAATAAGTTACAGCGTTTTTTATTTTTTGGGGGTAAAACATAGGTAAAACTTTTAATAAAAACATATTTAATTGTCTGATTTTCAATTAGTTATATTGCAAAGATAAGTTTTTTTTCGTATTTTAGCACCATTATTTTAAAATAATATGGTATGAAAGTTGATATCAAGATGAAATACATGAGTTATCATCACTTCAAAAATAGATTTTATATACTTAATGTATTACCATATATAAAGTGCATAACTCAATAAATAATAATGGGAAATACGGAAAATAAAATAAGGCATATTTATTGCATAGAGGGAAACTGGAATAAACATCCTCACAGCAATCAAAGCATAAAACCTATACTGGATTTATTGTTCACTTTCTCTAAAATCAAATACATATATAAAAAATGCATTACCAAAAGAGATTTTATAAAGGGGCTTCAAAGCTTCACACAAAAACGATATTCAAATTATACCGTTTTATATATTGCGTATCATGGACGTAAAAACCGCATTTGTATCGGTAACGAGTATATAACATTAAAAGAGATTGCAGATGTATTAGAAGACAAATTAAACGGTATTATCGTACATTTTGGAAGTTGTTCTACACTTAATACTACTGAAAAAAATATCACGGATTTTATTAACCGTACAGGATGCGCTCTCATTTCAGGCTATAAGAAAGATGTGCCATATATTGACAGCAGTGCTTTTGAATTACTTTACTTTAATGTACTGAATACATACAAAACTTATACCTCTATCAAAAAGAATATTGTCGGCAAGTATCCCACATTAGTAGATATTCTTAGATTTACCTTTTTATATTAATGCGAATTCGATATAAAATTAGAAGAAAATAAGCCATCTGCCAAAGAACTCTATCTCTTTTTTAATAACTTAGATTTTTATCTCAAATTCACGCTATTTGTTTGAGCGCATTAAGCACTTATGCCTATAAAGAAATAATGGAAAAATAAATTCAGCCTAATTTAAAGCTGTCAGATGGTTTTGAAATGAGGAATTACAGATATCTTTTTCCATACTTTTTATTAATAAATAAAATCCCCGACTTTCACAAGCTGGGGATTTTTAAGTTTAAAGTTTTTCTATTATTATAAGTTCTCCTTTAGAGAGATGCTTATTCTATGAATATTATAATGATTTGTTGTTTTAAAAAACAAGGAAAGAATTCTCCATTGTTTGAAGTGAATTCTTTCCTCGCTTGAAAAGTTTATTATTCCAGAAGTTCAGATGACATTAATTTATTTATTGGCATCTTTCTTCATTGTAAAGGTCAAAGCCTTGATAGTTTCATCATGACCAAACTTATCCTTAAACTTGAACACAACAGTAGTCGGAACATCATTTTCAGGTTTAGCTGTAGATGATGGGTTCTTGGTCAACTTCAATGCTGTTGCTACTGGAGCAGTTGTTGTTTCTTTACCGTCCTTATCAACTTCCACAACTGTAGCTGTGAAGAACTCATCTTTACGGTCTTTATCACCATTACTCCACAATTCTATAGTATAGTACTTATTGTTGAAGTTTACTTTATTCAATGCAACTGCCCAAGTCATCCAATCTGTATTAGTTGAAGCCGCATCAAACGGATTAATCTTAACTGAATACGGATTCTTAGCGGTCATATAGTCCACATACTTCTTATTTGCTGCATCATAAGCCGCAACAAGCTTGTCTTGTGAATAGATAACTTCCGGTTCTGCATACCAAGCAAACTTAGAATCTGCCACATAGCATCCCAATACGATATCAAACTTAGTAGTCCATTCTATGATACAGTTACCCGGTTCTTCTACACCGTGACCTTCTGGATGATATTTAATATCACCATAATCATAAGTAACAGTAGTAGGATATTTAGTATCTTTACCAATCTGGGATGAAAGAATATTTTCTATCTTACGTCCACGACTTGCATAGTTAGCAATATCATTTTTCGTATCACTATCACTATATAAGAATGATGGAGTATTGAATACCAAGTTTAGATCGCTAGCCAATTGATTAGAAATAATAAATGCCTGGCTTAATTCAAACTCACCCTTCGTACTATTAGTCATAGGCTTAGGATAGATAGGCATAGTACCATCAGAGTGAATTACACCTGTCTTGGCCGTTAATCCAGCAGGAATTACTGTAGGCAATACTTTCTTAACACTCAAAGCATTAGAACCAAGGTAAGTACCTTCAGCATTATAGAACTTGATCACACCTGCATATTCTTTATCTTCTCTCATTATTTGTAAATTCAACTCTCCAACAAACTTAGCATAAGCAACTTTGCCTATATTTGTTGTCTGAGTCTTTTTGTCTGATTCATAGAGATTCAAAATGGCAGAATTATTTATCTTCTCAAAATTCTCTTTTTTTATGAATTGTACAGGCTTTTGATGATTAGATTCACCAACTTCCAAGAATATAGTATATTGGGCTGTATTTGCAGGAACTTTAAATGCCTCAAAAGTAGAAACAGCCACCCACTTGCTAGCATCTTTAACATTTGTGGTCGGAGTTACAGTAAATGCTGCATCCATCAATACAGGCTCACCTACTTTAACCCAAACGATATTAACTTCTATATTACCTGTATAGTCTATCGTTACAAGTTTCAAGGGAACAGGAATGCCAGCAGCATATTGACCACTCATTGTGACTGAATGATTCAAATTCCTGCTAACTGCATCCACACCACTGAATGAAATGCCTTTTAAGGCAGCCTTATCTGCTGTTGTCAATGTTGCATTATCATAATCCACAACAACATAACTGGCCATTACACGACCACCTTTTCTTAAATTAGAAGCAACGGAAATATAAAATGGACTTCCTGATTCTACAGGGAAGCATCCTTCATCATCACCTGTTTTATCTTCACCCTTAGCATAGTCATCAATTGCCTTACCAAAAATACTTGCGTCAGAAAAAATATAAGTTTCCTTTTCTATTTCAACAGCCATCTTTTCTTTCTGAACATGCATTGTTATATCAAAATCAGAAGTAACAGTTCTTGATTTACCATCAGTTACTGACAAAGCGTATGCAATATAAGCATGTTTACCATTGCAATCATCAACATCAATTGCATGATCTGTACCTTTAATCACAAGTTTGTCAAAGGCTTCAAAATCCACATCGTTCTTTAGCTGCACACCGATTTCACGTAATCCAGTAGAAGCAGCGGAACGTGTTTTTTTAATAATATTTTCTGTATAATTTGAAGCTGTTATATTAACATACTTACTAACACTACTTCCTTCACCATTTATCAAAGACAGAGATTCAGCAGACAAGGCAGCATTTACAGGAGCAACATTAACAAGCATATGGTCTGTTACAGTATTAACATCACCTTTTTTTATTGTAAATGCACCTGTCAAGCCTTTACCAAACTCATAAGAATCAACTTTCTGTACTTCACCACCTTTTTTCAAATCTTTAGGGTAAACAACTTGAGCGATTCTATAGAAATTCAAATCTAAATTGCTATCATAAGCATTTTCTTCCAAAAGATGAATGCTTGTCAGCATACCAGTAGTATAACCTGTCAGTTCTTCCACTTTCTTGGTCAATTCTGCAATAGTTTCAGCCAGCTCTTTCTTGGAAGATTCAAATTTAGCATCAATAGCAGCCTCCAATTCAGCCTTCACTTTAGCGACCTCATCCTGAGCAGCCTTGATAGCCTCCGTTTTAGCATTTGCAGCATCCAGAGCGGCTTGTGCGGCAGCTTTTTCAGCATCTGTTGCAGTAGATTCCGCACTTGTAGCTTTCTTTACAGCTTCCTCTGCTGAAGCTTTTGCAGCAGCTGCCTCTGTCTTAGCAGCATCCAAAGCAGACTGTAAAGCAGCGATTTGAGAAGTCATATCTTCCTTAGTCGCCAGTTTGTCGATTTGTTCTTGCAAATTGTCGATGTCATCATCATAATCTTTACAAGACACAAATGTTCCTGTTGACGAAACCATTAAGGCCCCGAACAGGACAGCACTTAAAAACTTTTTGTTCATAATAAAAACTTTAAATTTATAAATTTAAAAACTAAAAATTGGTTATACATACCATTATTGTAAAAAGACTTAATTGTTTTTTTTTAATCCCGCCACATATTGCATTGGTGTTTCCCCCACCAGCTTTCTAAAAGCAAAATAGAAAGGACCTCTAGACGCAAAACCACATCGTTTAGGTATTTCCACTAACGGGCACAACTCGCTGACCAACAGTTCCTTCGCATACTCTATCCTGTATCCGTTTACCAGTTCTTTCAAATTACAATCAAAATACCTGTTCACCACATTGGAAAGATAGGTCTGGTTTGTATCAATCGTAGCACACAGCTTTTTCAAAGACAATTCCGGATCCAAAAACACTTTCTTTATTTCCAACTGGTAAAGCAGATTCTTGTAGATCAGACAATCTATTTTCCTCTTGCATCTACCTTTCATGATAAATTCCTCCTCCCAGTGCTTTTCAGCAGCTTTGAAGAGCAAATTCTTCTGTCTTTGAGAAGTGGATCTGGTCTCCCTACGTCTTAGAAATAGATATTCCATACTGTCTTTATCCCTTTAAATTTCCTCCGCCATACACCATTGTTAAATGTTGTCTACGGATTCGTTTTTTTCTGTTTTTTAATAGGCTGAAACATTATTTCGGTGCAAATATATATATTTTATCGAAACTTTGTGCATTTTTCCTATAAAAAAATATAGAATCCCGTAAAATAATCGTTTTTCAGGTTGTTTTCAGGCTGTTATGTGAAACAGGATAAATACGACATATTAAGAATCCATACTTTATAAGCTGGTGCATCTTTCATAAAAATAAGGTAGATTTTTTCCTCATTTATTATATAAAAATTGTATTTGTCTATATTTATATAGCTATTTCTATTTGATTATTTTCCTCAGAGTATATATCAACAGTTGTTAGTTCATTCTCATATTTAAGGGTGCAACTTTCAATTCTCTCTTTGTTGTTTAAGAAGTAGGGCTTTTAAAATATCACAATTTTTTTTTATTTTCCTTCTTATCTAAATCCTTTATCCCCATCCACAAAATTATTATAGATACTATTAAAAATATAGGTGCAATGTAAAGAAGAGCTATTAGTCCTATGAATATTAAAATTAAATATAATATCAGTCTTAATTTATCTAGCATACAGCTTCAATTATTATTTTAATTATATTCTACCAATATTATAAATACTATTCCTGCATATTGGAGCATGGAAAATTTACGTTTCCCATTATATTTTAGACATTGCTATTTCAAATTTTGATTTTATTTCAGCTGTTAATTCTCCTTTGGGGAGTGAATCCATTCTTTTAAGCAGTTCATTTGTTCTGCGCTTTTCCTTGCGATATTCAGCAACACCGAAATAATTTTTTAGACATTGCAGATAATAATCATACCTGTCAGACTTGGCAAATATATATCTTTTTATATCATTTTCCAAATAGCCTGTATAATCCACTTCAATATCATCAAAAACAATTTTATCAAATATCTTTTTCATTAAACATTTGAAACGTATATAATGCAAAGGACTTAATAGGTTGCTGCCTGTCACATTGGTGAATCCCTTGTTCTTTAATTGCTTACGTGATAACTTAATTTCATACCGCAATAAATTCACAGGAACTTTATCACGCTCTGCTATAGGGATACGGGAGCTCTTGATAGCTTCAAAAGTCTTATCATAGAACTTTATGGAATATTCCGAGAAGCTACATCTACACCCTCTTAATTGACTCGTTCCTTTTAATGGTGTCATAGGAATAAACCTATTTGATTTATAGCTATGTATCGTATTAAGATAACGTGATACATCTTTATTCATCTGAAAATTGACACCTAATTCTATACTGGTAACGATAAAGTATTTCAAAGGTATGTTCGTTATATCAGACAATTTCAACAATACAGCTTTAGCTTCTTCATAAGTAAACAAAGAATAATTGTTTCCTTTCGCATATTTGTGCAAAGAACCTGTTATGGTTAAACGGTTACCTTTATAAGTAAACCTTAAGTTGCTTATAAGTGAAGAGTATATAAGGCTTTCATCCTCAGCGACCTTTGATGGCGTTAAACCAAGTCGTTTTTCTACATCTTCAAACTTTACATCATCTATATAGATTGTTATTCTATCTATCATTACTACGATTATCTATATTAATGGAAGTAAAGATACAAAAAACAAGTTTACAATAAACATATTATACTGTTTTAAAATGGAGGAAAATACGGTTCCATTATATGGCATACAAATATAATACCATACATTTTGCGCCCTTCATGCCACTCATCTTCTGCTATTTCAGTTATTCCCTTACTGCATTTCCATAAAACAATCAAATTGGGTTTTGCTTTACTGCAACCAAAATCATTATTAGCTATTTCAACTACATCATCCACTAATGACGCAACATTTTTTGTTTCGTGAGCATAAAGAGCTATTGTTTCCATACAAACACGAACAATCGGTTTTTTATAGAAATTCTTGTTTAGTTTTATCTCTCTTTCTATTCCACAAATTTGTTTATATGCAGTATTCCAAAAAGAAAGGCTATCGGTTCGATATTTGCAGAACGGTAAAGATTGCTTGTTGCTTTTAAGTTCTAAAAACAAATGATATTCATTTTTCTTTTTTGCATTGCATCGGCAGTAATAATCCACTCGTCCCCAATGATTTTCTTTTCCAACTTTCCGCTCAATAGGGTATTCAAGAATAAAGCAATCAGTATTTTTAGCTAATGCCGGTATTATTATAGAGTGCATTTGTAACTCTCCGAAACAGAAAGTCGTATAATTTGTTATCTCAATATATTTCTTTGCAGATACTATACTATCACGAATAACCTCTATCAGAAAGTCAGAAACGACTTGCTTAAATCGAAAATTCCCTGTTCTTTCTATACGTATGATTTCCTCTGTGTTTGGTATTTTTTCTTCCATAAAAAACGTGGGCTAAACTACATTTGCTTCTATGGTATCGCCAAACACCGTGCTGTCAAATGAGTAAAGCCCACGCATAAGCATGGGCACTAACACTTTACTCTTGACAGCTTCAATTTTGGCGATTTTTAGAAGCAAGAATAAAAGCTAATGCTTTTAATCAATATGTATGTTATTAATTATTGTCTGTTTCTTATTATTTATTAGGGATTTTTGCAAAGGTATAAAAAGTAAATCAGTTACCAGCATAAAAATAAAAAATATCTCAATTTTCATTCTCATGTCCGAATTAAACAAACCACCCTTGTCTATTTTCTTATCTGTTGTCATTTAAGGGGGGGGGGGCTAATAGCTTGGCTTACGCTCAAATGCTTTCCTCTTGCTTATGCCGCTAGGATAGCCATGTGGTTGAGGCTTTTCATTTTTACACAACTGTATTTTTACCACATTTTCTATCGGTTAGATATACTAACCTGATTGCCTTATTTTCTTTATATGACTATGATACAGCGTTTTACATATTATAGTAAAAGGCTTTTATAGTTTACTCGTTATTTTTATTTTTTGCGTATTCTGAAAATTCAAAAATGAGGTTGAATAATGTTTTCATTTTAATTATCTAAAAAAATAATGGAAATAGCAATTTTGCCATCTCCATTATTTATTACTTTAATTTGAATTACAATTTTACCGTGTATTTTTCTATAAGCGCGTTAACTCTATCTTTCTGATAGGAACAGCAATTGCTTTGTTTTAAGAAATCAACCACATCTTCCACACGATATCGAATCGTCTTAGGACTAATTTTATAAAACACCAATTTACCTTCGGAGCGATAATTTTGTAATGTGCGTTTGCTTACCATTAAAATGGCAGCAACAGCTTTGGAGTCTAAAAATAAATTTGAATTATCCATGATATACTTTATTTAAACATTCTACAACTTCATTCCGTTTGCTGTCCACAACCTTTGCGTAAATCTGAGTAACTTTTATATCGCTATGTCCAAGCATTTCTTTTATTACTGGTAATGGTATATTATTGGTTAGTAACGCAGTCGCATATGAATGCCTGGCACAGTGAGTGGACAAGTTCTTATCAATACCAGTTTTTTTTGCAATCTTCTTTAATTGTTTATTGATAACCGCCGTAGCTGAACTGATTGCGTTCAAAGCATCTTGTGCTGACACTTCATCCACATCCACTTTTAATATATTAAAGACATATTTTTCAGATGTTATTTTGCCTCCATTATTCTCTACCGCACAACGTCTTCTATCCAAGACAGCCCTAACATAATCATTTATTGGAATACTCAACAACTTTTCAGTCTTACGCATACGGATTGATATTTTTTCATCAGTGATATGTTTCCACTTCAAAGTTAATATGTCCGAGATTCTAATTCCCGTATAGCATTCAAACAGGAAAACCTCTCTTGCATCATATAACGGATTTCTAGCTCTCAATTTAAGATGTTGGATTTTATGTATTTCCTCTATTTCTAAAAACGTCCTGTCTGTTTGTTCACGTTTAAATCTCATTTTACGGAATGGATTTCCCGTTTCATCCATATCATAATTTCGATAAATATCCCCTACCAATTTTGCAAGTGCTTTCAGATTAACAGTAGTGGTATTTCTATTATTGCCTATGTGATTCATCAGATAATTTTCATACCCTTTGATAAAATCCAATGATATAGATTTTATAGGTAAAGAATCATTCCCCACATAAAAACGTAGTTTCTTAACTACAGATTTATACTTTTTATATGTAGCGTGCTTCCCATCCTTGTATAATTGTTCAATATACTTGTTGGCATACTCAAATAAATCAAACGAAGTTCTATTATTAATTTTGTTTCTGATTGTTTCCATACTAATGGAACTGTCAGCTAATGTTAGAAGCAAAGTTTCTTTTTCTAATTCAGCTTTCTTTTGGTTGATAGTAGTATTTAATATCTCTGCATTCGGATGCTGTTTCTTTATACATCTATTTTTATCATCCCAAAACTCCGGACTGACATGAAATAATGTCTTGTACATAACTTTCCTGTCTTTGATAATCCGTAAACATACAGGGGCTTCATTCGTGGACTTTGATAATTTCTCACGTCTAATTACTGCTACGATTCGTGCTACGTTCATTTCTACAATTATTTAATCGGTTCAACATTCATTTTATACTTGCAATGTACAGGGGTAAAACATTGGTAAAACATTTGCTCCCCATTTTTACGAATAATAGAAATAAAAATGAAAAATCCAAATCACCAATGGTCTGATAAGAAGTTGGAAATCAGTAACCAAATTATTTTAGTTAAAAAATAAAAGAAAATGAGAGCAACCTGTTTTAGAACTGGTGGCACCACCAAAGTAAGTTTTTCACTTTAAAGCAGTTACAGTAAAATGTAACTGCTTTTTTTATGCTTTAAGCCCTCGTTTACAGGGCAGTAGACAAATAGTAGAGATGAAGACGGCTCACCCGATAAACCTGGGGGATTAAGCATACAGCTTTGTAAGTCTGAAAAGAAAGAATTTTATATCCGTTACTCCTCTTAAAGCAGCTCTAAACGCCTTAATTTTAGCATTAAAAGACTCTGCAAATGCATTAGTTGCCCTGTTTACAAAGAAGTTCAAGACTTCATCATAGTGCTCGTAAAGTGTGGCGGCAATAACATTGAAACTCTTAAAGCCAGAGTCGTCCACTTTGTTGTACCATCGTGCAAGCGAGAGTCTTGCTGCATCTTTGACGGTATTCTTGGAAAATATCATTCTTAGGGAATGTGTAAGCGAATAGGCTTCTTTAAGATCAGGATACGTTTCAAAGAGCACCTCAGCTCTTTGTCTCTGACTTTCCGTCCATTTGTCGGCAGATTTAAAAAGCAGATATCTGCTGCGAGCCAACAACTGCTTGTGGGTATCACCATTTGCAAGCACAATTGGAGTGTATGCTTCGCCCAGGCATTTGGCTTCTTCCCTGGCATCCGTGTCTGCTTGAATGGCATCCCATCTATGCGCGATGCGCATCTCCTGCAAGGCATCACATGCAAGTTTCTGTATATGAAAGCGGTCTATGGTACGCATTGCATTCGGGAAACAGCGTCTGGCTATAAGTCGCATGGAATTCGACATATCCATTGTTATCTCCTTAACCAACAGTCTCTTGTCCTCGTCAATGCGCATAAGTGCTTCCGTGACAGCATCTGCCGCCACACCCTTTACAATAGCAATGATGGTACCTTTACCTCCACGTGAAGATCTGTTGCTTACTATAGTGTACAGCTCACCGTTGCTTGGAGCCGTTTCGTCAATGCAGATGCTTTCACCAATGTTCTCTGGAAAGACAAGCCAGTCTTCTGCATGTGAGAGTTCTGACCATTCACGATAGCCGCTGAGCACTTCCTTGTATTGCTTTTCAAACGTATCCCCGTTTATGTGATAATAGCGGTCAAGCGAACGGGAGGTCGTAGGAATCGTCTCCATACACTCCTTTTAAAAAAGCCGCAAACTCCTTGGAGTAGCGGGTTTCTTCAGCCTTCAGGTCGTAAGAGTCGGAGAAGTATCGGTTATTCTGCTTGTCATACCATTTGCGTCTTCTGACAATTAGGTCAACACCTTTATCGCGGATTGGAAAGTCACGTATAGTTACGGCTTCACAGAACCCTTTGGATTCAATCTCTGGGTTCTCTTTATATTCAGCCTTAACCGATTCATCAAGATAGATGCGGATAAGGGATGCCTCTTCTTCTACACGTACTACTTCAAAATTTGAAAGTATCTCTGATGGCAGAATCAACTGTGCCAATGCTAATAGTCCTTGATTGTTCATGGTACAAAGGTGCAAATTTTCTATAGAATTAAAGAATTTTCCCCCTGATTTATCGGGTGAGCCATGAAGACTTACCCGATAATTATGGGGAAAGGTTGTCCAAGGATCCTTGTCCGGTTTCAAAAAGCTGTATTTTTCCCTACCATAGTATCTGGAATCTTGATACAAGTTCTGCCGGATCCTGCACCAAGTTCTGTGAAATCTTGTGCCAAGTTCTGCTTCACGCTCTCACTATTTCAGTCAAAAGATTCAATATTTACTTTCAGAAATAGTGAAGAAAAAATATAGAAAAAGACCTAACATCCAAAGTCTTTATGACTTTGAGCAACCTATAAAACACGACAAGGTATAAAAAGACACAATACAAACATTGCATATTGTACTATCAGAAACCTATTTGAGACATCGCCCAAAGTTCATTGACAGAAACACTCTTTTCATAACTAAAATGCGCATAATTCAGCATGATACGCGTTTTCGGCGTTATATAATAAGCGCCTCCCACTGTATAAATCATTTCTGAATCAGAAACTGCCGTATCAGCTTCATAGCGTTCCAATTTTGCCACAACCGCCAATCGGGAGGGAATGGCAAACCAATATCCTAAAGCATAAAAAACTCTGCGGTTGATACTACCATCTTTTCCCCACAAATATTCCCCCCCCTGCAAGTCAACCGATGGGTCTGATAACAGGTACTCAGCGCCATGCGGTTACGTTTCATATTTGTATTATAAATGGTTTCTTCCCCCGTTTCATCATTTACCACCGTATAATCATCATTCAATTTTCCGATATAGGCAGACGCACCCATCTTCAATCCTTTGACAGGCTGCACAGTGAACCATGCGGCAAAATCCTTTGCATCATTATGATCTTTCATGCTGAGTCCGGAACCATTGTATACACCTACCCGATATTCCAGAAAATAATCGTCGACAGAGGTCTTGAACAACTCACCACCCACCTGCAAACCCATATCACGGCCACCCTGGTTCCCACATACATCTCCACTGAAACCTGCCAGACGCTCAATGACACGACTGAAGTTTACCGTTTCATAAACCGAAGATGACATCTGGTTCTCTAATGTAAAACAGGTCTTCATCCGACCTATCTTGACCTGAAAAAAAGAATACGGTTTGTAACAAGCATAGAGTTCCAGCAGCTGTGAAGTAAACAGTTCATACTGAACCATCCACGACAGTTTATCCGTGATATCTCCCGAAAGGATCAGCATCCCCAGCCTTCCAAAAAACTGATTGTCCGCCTGACTCACATCCAAGTCTTTCCTGTCCGTATAGCTATAACCGAACTGACCGTAGGCAGTCAGCTTCACATGTTTACTCAAAAAGCCGTTCACTTGCCCCAATACGGATGAATCTTCCTTTTTCCCTTGTGAATACCCCTGAGGTAAAACCAAGAACAACATCCAAATAACAAATAATAAACGTGTGTTTTTCATGATCTATTTCTCATTACCAATGTATAACTACGTTCTAAAAGCTAACAAGCCGCCAAGCTATTCAAAAAGTTTAATTATCACTTATTATCCGTACACTTTATCCATATTTCCACTTATCTTTTATACAAGATGAATATTCACTCATTTTTATCCATCCGAAGAGTCATAAAAAGGCCGGTTGCCCCATTACATGAAGCAACCAGCCCTCCATTATCCTGTCACCAAGTTAATTATCAGAACTTATAAGCTGCTTTACGCAATTCTTTCACTGAACCGAATGGTTTATTGGGCTTCAGGTAACGCCCCATGAACTTATAAATGTCCAGACGAATCTTGCTTGACTCATAAGTATCTAACCGATCAAAACTATGCGCACCGGGAGCACGCTCAAATATCTTATATTCAAATTTTTTGCCTTCTGCTTTCAAGGCACGGATCATTGATTCCACCTCGACTACATTCACATCATCATCACTGGTATTAGTATAGATAAGTAACGGATCTTTCAACTTCTCCGCATGCCACACAGGAGAGCGCCGTTTGTATTCCGCAATATTGTCCTTGGCAGTCTGCCCGATATGATTCTTGGCCGAGAAGATTTTGCGATAACTGTCGCTGGCATATCCCATACGCATGATTACATCCGAAACCGGAACGCCTGCAAAACCACATTTATATTGTCCCGGATAATTGAAAAGGTTCATCAGTGTAATCATACCACCATGACTCCATCCCATGATACCCACACGACTACCATCCACAATATCGAAATTATCCACCATATAGTTACGGCTGATGTACACGTCTTCGTTTTCCAATCCACCATAATCTATATTATTGTATGTTCCCGCTCCGTATCCGGTGCTTCCCCGGTAGTCCGCTGCCACCACGATGTATTCCTGCGCTATCAGCTCACGGATGATATGGGCATAATAGGTGTCCATATCGGCATGTACCCCACTGTGAGGAAATACGATCAACGGATATTTCTTGTTTTCCTTCACACTTTTGGGAATAAAAATGTATGCTCTGAATTTAAGTTCGTTACCAGCACTCATCGAAGTGGGATTGGACTCCTTCCAACGCGGTGGTCCACATAATATCACCTTATCTACATGGGCAATATCACCCACTTTCTCGTACCACAGGACATCATCAATCTTTTTCATTAACTGGTCAAACTGATGAACAGACAACTGCGCCCGTACTATTCCCGGCATAGTCCATAAGCAACACACAAATACCACAAATATTACTATTCTGTTTTTCATACGTATATATTTAAATAATGATTAATAGCATGTTAATTCTTGGGATATCCCGGATTCTGTTCCATCTCAGGACTAAAGATAAACTGGTCTTCAGGTATCGGCAGCACACACTTGTAAAAATCCCAATCCACCTCTTCGTCCACACTGGGAAGATGATATCCTCCTTTACGGACAATAGTCTTGCCATTGCGCAGCAAATCAAAGAAACGATGTCCTTCACCTACCAGCTCCTTACTTCGCTCATCCAACACACGGTCCAAGGTATAGTCAGCCATTGTCACTTCGTTATCGGGATTGCCCCGCTTCACAATCTCATTCAAATAACCAAGTCCCTGAACCGCAGCATCACCGCCCAACTTGCAACCAGCCTCAGCGGCAATAAGGTACACCTCGGACAGACGAAGTACCACATTGTTACATTCCAGCGGTGCAGTCTTCAGGTCCGTCCCTCTCAGTTTGTACAACCACCATACCGTTTTCCCCGCATATTTATTCTCCTCCAGCAACTGCCCGCGCACATCTCCGGGATCAGCCAGCATTTGCTCCGCATATTTCTGAGTGACAAACCCCTTCTGATAGCCATACCAATTCAATAAATATCCCCATGAATCCCGTCCTGGAGTATCATCCACACTATTGGCTATCTCAAAAAACGATTCTGAACCAAACTTGGCTTCTACCGACCAGGCAGCCACATATTTCTCATGCGGATAAAGTGCATAACTTCCCGATGTATCCGCATCCTTAATCAGTTGGTCCGCCAAATCAAATGCTTTCCGGTTATCGTCATGATACAAGTAGATACGAGCCAGCAATGCACGAGCCGCATACTTATTCATACGTCCGTTATTTTTCTCTTCGGACATCAATGTAACCGCCTCTTCCAACGTTTCTATAATAAAATCATAAGCCTGAGCAACAGTAGAACGGGGAGGATTCTCATAGGTTCCCACCAAATGGTCTATCAACGGAGCACCCAGTGACGCACCTTTATCTTTTGTATAAGGATAGCCAAAGCAACGAGTCAGATCAAACTGGCAAAGCGCAATCACCGCCATCGTCTCGCCTTTCAAAGCATTCAACTTCTTTTCATCCCCGCTTTCAATTTTTCCTTCGGCAATAGCATTCAGAATATTCCATGCCTCACGAAGAATATAAAAAGGTCGTCCCCACAATGAACCGGCATTCAAACTATTAGGACGATGATTGAACATATAGCATGTATTGCATACCCCACTTTCCTCAGAACTCTGCATATCATCTCCTTTCATGTCTCCATAGGCAAACATAGCAGCCCCGTAATATCCGGAGCCCGACATCAGATCATACAATCCGTTCACCGCATTATCCACATCGGTTACTGTACGGAAAGCCATCGTAGTAGGGATTTTATTGCTGGGAGCTGTATCGAAGAAATCACTACAACCGGCAACGAGCTGTGAAACGAATCCTAAAATAAGAAGTATTTTCTTCATAATGGTTCTGTTTTTTAGTGTAATTGATGATTAAAATTTAAGTTCCAGCCCGAAAGCATAAGTTTTCAACGGAGGCGTGTAGAATCCTACCACCCCACTCATTTCAGGATCATATTGGTCGTATGCAGCCCATGTCAACAAATTCGTACCCGAGAAATAAATACGGGCATTCCCTATTCCTAATTTCTGCAACCATGCTTTAGGAGCATTCAATCCCAATATCAGACTTTTCAGACGAATATGATCCGTAGAATGGATGGCACGTGAAGAATTATAGTTACCCCCCTTTTTATTCCCATATACAAAACGGGGAACATCCGTTATATCACCCGGTTTCTGCCAACGGCGGCGTTGCTCGGTACTTTTATTGCTTATCACTGAATAACCATCATCTTGCAGAATGTAGGATGCATTATCATACGAATAACCACCGAAACTATAAGATAGATTGAATGACAGGTCAATGAATTTATAATTAAAGGTATTCATAAAACCTCCCGATATAGTAGGCGTAATATCTTTCAACGGAATAGGACTTGCCTGCCCCGGATCGGTCACTTTATTTTTTGTATAATTGCCATTCTCATCCTGTTGGTTATCATAATACAAGGCACTTCCGGTCTCAGGATCCACCCCCGCATACTCACGCAGATAAATAGTATTAAATGGATAACCTTCCTTACGTACATACCTGCCATCCACAAACCAAGGCAGATCTGCCAGTTTCAGAATCTTATTTTTATTATGGCTCAAATTGAAGGCGGTAGTCCAGCTGAAATCTTTCGTCTTGATGTTATTGGAACGAACTTCAAGTTCCACACCGGTATTCCGCATCTGCCCCACATTGGTCAGCAGAGAAGAAAATCCGCTGATGGAATTCAATTGCTTGCTCATCAACAGGTCTTTCGTTGTACGCGTGTACCAATCCAAAGAAACATTCACACGACTGAACAAGCCGATATCCAGTCCCAAATTCAGTGCATAATTCTTCTCCCAGGTGAGTTCCTCATTCCCCAATGTACTTTCCCACGGAGAAGGTTTCCCACTATAAAACGCCCCCGTGGTATAAGTACTCTGATAACCATAATATGAAGAAGGGAGATTTCCATTCACCCCATAGGAAGCACGAAGTTTTAAATCACTTAATACTGATTTCAACGGCTGCATGAACCTTTCCTGAGAAAGTCTCCATGAAGCGGACAAAGACCAGAAATTACCCCAACGAGTATCGGGAGACAAGCGGGATGAGCCATCCCTGCGAAAACTGAAACTGGCATAATATTTATCATCATAAGAATAGTTCACACTGGCCACATAGGACATTAATGCATCTTCCTGCAATTTCTGGTCAGCATCTATCGGATCGGCCGCATTTCCTAAAGAAGTGTTTATATCCTGCCCGTAAGTTTTCTTTGCAGCATACAAATCCTCATAATCATACTTCATCACCTCGAAAGCCGTGACCGCACTGACAGAATGCTTGCCGAAAGTTTTGGAGTAAGTTAAATTGTTCTGTGAAGTATAACGTATACGGTCAGTCATCTGCATACGTCCCCGTCCTTGATAAGTTGCTCCATCACGTCCATCCGGAGACTGAAAGAAAAAGTCCTTTGTCAACGAATAATCTACCGTAAACACACTGGATACCTTCAAGTTATCCCAAACATTATAAGCTATTTTAGCCGTACCCATAGCACGTACCGTCCGAGCGTAATAATCATTCACCTCAGCCTCCAATATCGGATTATACCCATTGTTTTCACGATACCCGCTGGCATAGGTCCCATCCTCATTGTAAATGGGAGTAGAAGGCGTCAGATTCACTTTTGATGCATAAATGGCACTTCCATAAAATTTACCTTCGGGTAAATGAACGTTCTTTGTCCACGAAAAAGAAGCGTTCATTCCAAATTCCACCTTTTTATACTTGTTACTTGCATCCACACGCCCCGTAAAGCGCTCCATTTCTGAATTCAGGGAAACACCCGTCTGTTTAGTATATCCCAAAGAACCGATAAAACTGGAATTTTGGTTGCCAGCACTGGCAGACAGGTTATAATCCTGTTGATAACCTGTCTTAAATAAAGCACTCTCCCAGTCCGAATATCCTTGAGGCAAGCGTTTGGCATACTGGTCTATATTCGCATCCGCATACTGCTGTGCCTCTTGTTCGCTTACTCCCTTATCCAGTTGAAAATTAACCAATCCTTCATGAATTAATTTCCTTCTTTCCTCGCCTCCCATTAACGGACGATATGTATAAGCGAAATCTGTGATTCCGTATTTCGCCGCCATATTGACACGAAGCTTGCCTTCCTTTCCTTTTTTAGTAGTGATAAGCACGACTCCATTAGCACCTTTCGCACCATACAATGAAGCAGATGCCGCATCTTTCAAAACGGTGATACTCTCAATATCCGCCGGATTCAGCGTTTCAATGAATCCCATTCCTCCCGCTTCGGACATACTGGTAAAGTTACTCAAGTCATAAGATGGGATAGGTACTCCGTCCAATACATACAAAGGTTCGGTAGAAGCATTCATGGAAGCAACTCCCCGTACCCGTAAAGTTGTTTTCGCACCGGGCTGCGAAGAAGTACCGGCAACCACACTGATGCCCGGTATATTCGATTCAATCATCTGCCCCACGGAGACAACAGGTAAAGCCTCCAGCTTTTCTGTAGTCAGAACAGAAGCAGATCCAGTATAAGTTGCCTTCTTGAAATCTCCATATCCGGTAACGACCACTTCGTCCAACGTATTGGTATCCTCTTTCAATATAATATGAAAATCCCCTTTCCCTTTTGTCGGAATATCTTGTGCCAAATATCCTATATAGCTCACAACCAACGAAGCAGATTCGTCCACTTCCAACGTAAACTTCCCATTAAAGTCGGTGATAACCCCATTGGTACTTCTGCCTTTTTCCACAACATTAGCACCAATCAGAGGTTCTCCCATTACATCTTTCACCACTCCCGTCACTCTTTTCTTTCTAGAACCGGGTTGCGAGACAGCTTTCTTCTCAATAAAATAGATTTTGTTGTTCCTGATTTCAAAAGTAAGATTAATTCCTGAAAGAAGTCTTGTCAATGCCTCCTTCAGTGTGACATCTTTGAGTTGCATGGTTACCTTACGATTCACATCGACCAACTGGTCACTGAAAACCAAGCTCATACCGGTCTGGCTTTTAATAGATGCCAGAACTTTTTCCACCCTCTCATTCTTAAAATCTAAAGAGACTTTTTGCGACTGTGCTGAAACAGTAAAGCCAAATAAAAGGACTCCCAACAGCAGTAATGTCTTCATTTTGGTTCTTGCTTTCATTTTCATCAATAGTATTAGTTTGAAACAAAAGAATTTCTTATATAGGCTAACACATCATCCAGAAAAAGGTATGAGTCCTTTTTTTCGTTTTCTCAAAAAAAAATAGATGCAAGTGTATTCACTCACATCTATTCCACATTTACCTTTATAGTTTCCATTATTTGGTGCCTACTTCAAACAGACCGTCTTCCACCTCCGTAAAACAGATATTAGAAACAGTTTCCAAATCATAGAGTACATCCGACGCGTTTACTTTTCCTGTTGACAAAGTAAACCTGTTCTTCAGTACCGTAGAATCTTTCACAATAAAATGAACGTCATAATGCCTTTCCATCACCTTTATAATCTCATTAAGCGGAGTCAGATAAAAATTAAGGCTGTTGGAACGCCATGCCGAAATCTGCTCCATATTATCCGGGCGGGAAATCAGGCATTTCCCCGACTGACGATTATATTCCGCACTCTCCCCCGGAACAAGCCTGTACTCCTTCGCATTATGATCCCTGAAAAGAATTCCTCCTTCATCCAAAGTTACCCAAATATTGGGTTCGGCAGCATATGCTTTTACATTAAATCTGGTTCCGGTCACTCTCACTTCCACCCCTTGCAAATCCACCTTAAAGGGACGGTTTTCATCTCTGGCAACATTAAAATACCCTTCTCCCCAAAGCTCCACCGTACGATTGAACAATCCAAATTGCTTGGGATACCTCAAACGGGAATCCGAGTTCAAGTGTACAATACTGCCATCCTGCAAAATTACCCGCATCTGTTCACCATAAGGAACACTTATTTCAGCATATTCCGTTTCAGAGAAAATCCCCGTCCGGTTCACCAAAAACAACAAAGAAACGCTTAAGAAAACAAATGGTAACAATACAGCCGCCACCCACATCCACTTACGGCCGACCGATCTCCTTCCACGCTCACGTTTTATCTCACTCATAAACCGCTGTTTCATCTTCATGCCGGGAATAGAAGGAAGTCTAACATCTTCCGGCATCTCTTCTGCAAGCTCTTCCATCTCACGGTCCAATCGTCCAGACAAATACTTACGCCCTTCTTCCGTAACGAACCAACCGGCAACTTTCCGAGCTTCTCCAGGAGCAGCTTTGTTGTCAAGTACTTTATCTATCACCGATTCATCTATCTTCATAATCTATTTTTTTCGTATATTTATAATAACACCCCACTCCGATAAAAGTATGAGTGCATTTCAGTCTATTAAATAAATCCATATTACAGGAAACCACATAATCAAAGATTCAATCGCATTACGAAGCGCCTTTATAGCCTGTGTGTAATGAGATTTCACTGTAGGGACAGTTATGCCCATCCTGTCGGCAATCTCTTGATTGGATAACCCATATTCTATTTTCAGCAAGCAGATTTTTTGTTTCTGAGGAGGAAGTTTGTCAATGGCAACCCGCAAGGATTTTCTGAGTTCACCATGTTCAAACTGGGTTAAAAAAGCATCTTCGTCCTCATCATTCACCTGTTGGGCCATTTCATACAATTTCTCAAATACCAGATTGCGATGCCTCAATTCATTCAGTATATAATTCTTCAAGATAGTAAATAACAAACTTCGAATACCCGACTCAAAACTAAAAGTTTCCCTCTGCTCCCACAATTTCATAAAAAGAAACTGAACTGCGTCCTCCGCCTCTTCTTCCGATTTCAAAAAACGATAGGCTATGGTGTACAATAACCGATGGTAACGGTCAAAGACAGCAGCAAAGGCATACTCTTTACCACGGCGAAGATCGTCATATAACTTTTGGTCAAAATCCGGATATTGATTCATAATAAATGCTTTTCCCAAGTTTTCTTAAAAGGCCAACTTATTACAAAGATAGTACAAATGTGGGTATCTCTTGTTAGATTTCTCAAAAAAAACGGTTCGTTTTGTTTTTGATTTTTAAAATATCTTACACAAGAAGACAAATATCATACATAAAGAGATCAATTCAACATCTATAAACAAAGTATATACAAAGAATATCATTACCATGATGG
>OMEJ01000708.1_pt1 | contig 19800 bp, 20 predicted proteins | sample 1645361 | NCBI WGS metagenome assembly OMEJ01 (sample SAMEA103958156, study PRJEB25191) | human gut metagenome
CCATTGTGTCAGCGCGACTTTGCCTGCGGGAAACGGCGGGGTTCCGCCACGCACTCACTGATCCAGCACTGTCCCGCAGCGCCGACAGATTAGGTATTTCAGCTGGTTTCCCAGTAGCTCATGACATCGGAAAGTGACCTATGTTGCCACCCCCTCCGGTGTTCTGTGATCCACAGTACTGGCATCTCGCAACAGGTACTTGTGTCAACCTTATCTCTCCGCTCTTTTTTCCATTAAAACACAATACTGAAAGATGTTTCAAAAGTCGAGGGGAATATTGGATAAGCTCTTGGAGCGGCGTGTAGAAGAAGGTTCGCTCAAACTGTTAATTTTCAACATGATGTTTGATACTCTATTTGATGTCCCATGCCTTGACACTGCTTGTAGCTCCCGTTATAATGGAAGCCAACGAAGGATCGGGGGTGAGCGGGTTGTTGGAAGAAAAGGATTTGCTGGCGATTGCCCAGCTGATGGATTTTAAGCTGGCCCAGCAGAAGCAGGAAATGATTTTGGAGATGGCTCAGCAAAAGAAAGAAATCATCAGTGAGACCATGGTACTGATGGAGTCTTATTTTGGCCCGAAGTTTAATGCCCTCTCTGAACGGTTTGGCAGCCTTGAAGAAAAACTGATCCCCCACGAAGCCATGGAGATAGTGGAGGATCGCGTTGACGACTTGGAGGATCATGTGGACGGCCTGGAAAAAACAGTTGGTTTCCATACCCAGCAAATCGACGAACTGAAGAAGGCTCAGTAATAGTCTCTGCTCAAAAGCCCGTTCCTATCTTTGACATAGCATATCAAAATTTGACCGCCCCGCTGTTTGGATGGGGGCAACAGTATCAAAAAAGCATCAGAATGGCGGAAGGTGAATCGGTGTAAATCGGCAAGTGTTTGGGACACTAAGGAAGCTTTATGTAGAGTGTAAACTTCCACAGCCACTCCAAAACCGCGTGCCGAGGGTTCGAATCCTTCTGCCCCTGCCATTGATTCTTCCAGAAAACCCTGAGAAATCAGGGTTTTTTGTTATTTCTTCGAGGGAATGATTTTCGAAAGACCGCGGGTGATGCTCAAATGATGCCCTGAATGTGGTATCTGGCGTCATCCGTTTTTTACTGTTTCCGTCTGCTGCAGCATCATTTTAGCATCAAAGTTTTGCGCCCCTGACTAGTTATCTGCTGGCCAGGGGAGTTCTTTTTTACGTGCCTCAGGGATCGAATCCTGCCGTGATTCCTGCCAGGCGGGAGGTATCCTTTTTCACGTAGTAGAGTTCTGTGATCTCCGAGGTGGAGTGGCCGAGGAGGTCGGCCACCTGTCGGGGAGAGAGGGAGCGGATCGTTCCATCCGGCTGTTTGACTCCGTTGACCAGATTGGTGGCGAAAGTATGTCGGAGGGTATGGAGTCCCCGCTGTTCCAGTCCGGCCGCCTCCAGAATGCGGTAGTATCGTTTCCTGAAGTTTACCGGCTGGGTATAACCTCCGTGTTCATCCGAGATGAGAGGGCTGTCCTCTCCGAGGTACCGCTCCGCTCTCAGATCCAGAATAGCATCCACCGCTGCCTGATTGAGGGGCACATCCCGCTTGCTGGAGGTGCTCTTCAGCTTGCCGATCTTTACCTCCCGGCCGCTGATGGATTCAGTGCCTTCTCGCCGGGAAACCTCCTTCACACCCCGCTGGAGGTGGATGACCCGGTTTTCCAGGTCGATGTCACTGTTCAGCAGTCCGAGGGCTTCCCCTGTGCGGAGTCCGGTGTTCAGCATCAGCGCATAGGCGGCCGCCTGCTGGTAGATGCGTGTTCCGTTGCCCCAGGTCTGGAGAGCCTCGGCCTTGAACTTCGCGATCTCCTCCGGGGTGAAGATGGTCACCGTTTCAGAGGTCGGCAGGTCCTCCTTGCCCTGGCTGGCCATGAAGTTTGACTTCTTAATCATGGGCGCCGCAGCCATCGGGTTCTTCGGGATGTACTCCTGCTGGGTCAGATAGCGGAAGTAGTCGGTAAGGATGTTGTAGACCTTCTTGACTGTGGTGTAGGCGTAGCCCTCATTCATCCAGTGATTCAGCAGGGCTTTGATATCTGCCGAGGTGATGTCACCAACCACCTTGCCGCCGATGATCGGGTAGATCTGATGCTTGGCAGTGCACTCCAGCCGGTCGTAGGTGCCTCGTTCCACAGATGGAAATTTGAATATCCGGAGCCATCTGCCCATGCTTTCCTCCAACTCTGCCTTGGACTCATCTGAGGCCGTGAGCTGCCGGTCGAAGTCGGCGAGGTAGGCGGTGATCTTCTCCTTGACCTCCTGTTTGGTGGTCCCGCAGAAAGACTTTCGCTTTTTCGCTCCCTGCTCGTCCGCGTACCAGACCACGCCGTTCCAGCGGCCATCTGTTCGCTTGAAGATATTTCCGTTTGTCAGTAATTTTCGCTGCATATTCCAGACCTCCTTTCTCAACGACACACCATATCACAGAAACATGAAATAGCCAGGGGAAAGGTAGACTATTATCAGAAAGTTCAGAAAGAGCTGCCGTCGGCAGCTCTTTACTATTGTTTCATTGCGGCGCAATTTTGGGGGGTGGTTGTAAGCGTCAAAGGAAGGGACGGATTAAAAAGTCGAAGAGGATATGAGATACTAATTCTCGAGAAGTCTAAAGACTTCTCGAGAATTCTCATTTTAGAAGGTGGCGGGAAAGATGGGCGCGTGTGAATTAAAACGGCAGGCAAAGCTGGAACAACGGAAGGCACAGGTCACATAGACTGCCATAGCAGCTCTGCAGTGCTACCAGGCAGGACGATTCCTCTGATACCAGCATAGGTCTTGGTGTCGCCTGTCACCAGACGACCACCCTTTTCTTTGTGGATGGTTCGGTTGACACTCAGCGTTCCGTTCCTGGCATCGAAGTCAGGCCACATGAGTCCACAGAGCTCACCTAACCGCAGGCCGGTGGTCAGTTCGGCGTAGAAGAAGTCCTTCCAGATGGGGGCCTGCTCCACTGCCGCCAGAAAGGTACCCAGCTGTTCCGCATTCAGGATGGTCAGAGACTTGTGGGCTACCTTGGGCGGTTCCTCATGGTCAGCGGGGTTGTAAGGAAGAAGCCGCTGATTCACTGCGGAATTCAGCGCGTGATGGAGTGTGGTGTGGATGCCGTGGACAGTGGTTGTCGATAGGCCGCGGCTCTGGTCGGAGCGGGGATGGACTCGGCCACGCTGTTTTAACGTGTCGTAGAGTTTCCGCAGGTCTGCTGGTGTGATCTGGGTGAGCGTCTTTTGCCCCAGGTATGGTTTGACGTGGTGCGCCATGCCGTTCCGGTAGCTCTCCCGTGTACTGGGGCGGAGGATCGAGGCCGTTTGCTCCAGCCAGCGGTCCAGCCATTCGTTCAGGGTCATGCGGCTGTCCTCGGCCAGATCCACGCCTTGGTAGGTATCGATGTTCTGCCGAAGCTTGGCAGTCAGTTCTTTTTGTGTGTCGGCATAGACATACCGGAAGATGGAGTCGCCGTTTTCCTTCTGGCCGATGACGATGCGGCCCTCCCAGCGCCCGTCCTTCCGTTTGCGCGCCGTGCCATCCCCAGATGGTCTTCTCTTTCCCAATGCTTCATTCTTCCTCTCTCATTTGTCGGCAGGCCCGGTCTGTCTCCTCCTCGTCGAAGGAGTACAGACCCTCCGCCTCCAGTTCCTTGCTCAGCCCCCAGGCCAGTTTGAACCCCGCGGTGAAGCTGGCCAGGGAGATTTCTTCTTTTAACAGATTCTGCGAGTCCACCAGATGCATGAGCCTGCGCCGCTGCATCTTGTCCAGGCAGTCCCGCACCTCCTGGCGGGTATTCTCAATGTCCTCTTCCAACTCTGACACATCTGGTTCCCGGAAGAAGCGCTGGTGCAGGGCTCCCATGTAGTCATTCATTACGCATTGCCTCCTTATCAGCAACACACAATACCGAACGATTGAGAGAATAGCCAGGGCTTCTGACCACAATTATCAAACTGTTATCAATTTCTCCGATCTGTTTGGCTGAACTGCACCCAAAATATTGGACAACTACGACTGACTCAAGCAGCGCCAAGGGTTTTACATCTATGAACGGCTGGAGGCAGACCGCCCGGGCTCAATTTGATTCTTCGGTTGTTGTAGTATTCAAGATAGGAGACCAGTTCTGTTTTAAACTGCTCTATGGATGCAAACTTTTGCAGATAAAGCAGCTCCGATTTGAGGAGCCCAAAGAAATTTTCCACGACAGCATTATCCAGGCAATTCCCCTTTCGGCTCATGCTTTGCCGAATGCCCTTGCCTTTCAGCATGTCCCGATACTTTCTATGCTGGTAATGCCAGCCTTGGTCCGAGTGAAGAATCAGATTTGTCCCATCCGGAATTTTATGAAACGCTTTCTCCAGCATGGAGGTCACCATCTTTAGGTCCGGACGATCTGAAATCGTGTAGCTTACAATGTCCCGGCTTACAGATCAAGCAGGATGGATAAGTAGAGTTTTTGCCCGAAAAGATGAAATTCTGTGACGTCTGTTACCATTTTTTCGTTTGGCTGTTCTGCCTCAAAGTTTCTCTCCAACAGATTTGGCGCAATTTGTCCCATCTCGCCCTTGTAAGAACGATATTTCTTCATCCGAACTCGGCACACCAACCCAAGCTCCTTCATCAGTCTGGAGACTACCTTGTGATTACAATGAATCTTCCTGTTTTCCAGCTCCGCTGTGATTCGCCTGTAACCGTATCTGCCCCGGTGTTCTTTAAAAATTGCTTGGATTTCTCTTTTTACGGATGCGCACTTGTTCCCCTTCTTCATCCGCTTTATCTCATCATAAAATGTGGGCCTTGACAGGTGAGCAACGGACAGCAGCATCTTCAAAGGGATTTCTGGCCTCAGTTCTTGAATTACCCGCGCTTTTTGCGCTGGCGCTGCTCGTCTTCCAAAACCAAGGCCCGCAATTTTTTTAGGTATCGATTTTCTGCCTCTAATCGCTGTACTTGAGCCAGTAGCTCTTTCTCACGGTCCTGGCTTACCCGTTTCAGAGGACGGCCCGATCCGCTGTGCCCTCGTCGTTCAACAGAGAAACCTTCCGGCCCTTCCGCCAAGTAAATCCGCTCCCATATCTGAAGCAGTGTATGAGACTCAATCCCAAACCGCCGGCCCGCTTCACTGTAGTTCAGGCCTTCCGCCCGCATTGTTTCGATTACCTTTACTTTGAATTCCGCACTGTATCTTCGATTTGGCACTCCTTTTGGCATGTTTACTCCCCCTTTTTTTATTACTTTTGTCTATCTCTGGGGGGGGCAGTTCAGGCGGAGCCTTTTTATTGTTTAGGCGGTGCAGTTTTTGAGGAGAGAGCGTGGCCGTTTAGCTTGTAACCCAGACGCTTTTATGGTAAGATGCGTGTACGAAATCAAGATGCTTTGAGGAGGCCGTCTCATGTACAGCTACGAGTTTACCCTGCGTCAAGAGCTTTTGCTTGAAAAGGGGGCGTCGGTCCTTGGCCATCTGTTTCGCTTTAAGCGGCAGAGGGGGATCATCGGTTGGGAAGATCCTGTTTCTGTCCTGTATGGTTTAGTCTGGTCGGCAAAGCGGGATATCCTGATTTCCAAAACCGAGTCAGAACTGGACCAGATCGAAGGGCAGTTCAACCTTGCGGATCTCTTTATCTCGAAAATCGGAGGCAGTGTGAATGTATGATACCTCCAATCTGGCTGCCTTTACGGAAGACGACGTTATCTCCGTGCTTGATGACGCTGTGCTTTTAGGCATGGAAAGATATCACGCTTACGAGACACCCAAAGCGGTCCTGCTTGCGGGCCAGCCGGGCGCAGGAAAAACGAGGCTGTCCTCTATGGTGACGCTGGCCTTGGGAGGAGATGCTGTTTTGATCAACGGAGATGATCCGGCGCTACCATCCCAATTACCAGAAGCTGTTTGAGCAATATGGAGCAAATGCCGCGGGGATGGTTTCATCTTTCTCCAACACTGTTGTGGAGCGTATGATTGAAGCGTTTTCCAATTGGCATTTCAACCTTGTGATCGAAGGAACCGGACGCACCGCGGAAGTACCCCGCTCCACCGCAGAGCTTTTGGCGGGGAAGGGATATACAGTAGAACTCGCGGTGATCGCGGCTCGGCCTGAGATGTCGTTGGTCAGCACATTACTCCGTTTCTATCAGATAAATGAGCGCGGAACCATTCCAAGAGCAACCGCGACGTCAGCGCACGATGTGGTTGTGGACACCTTGCCGGGTAATCTGGACGCCCTTTGGCGTGAGTCCCAAATTTCACGTATCACCATCGGGGACCGGGAGCGGCAGATCCTATATGACAGCGCTTCAGACCGTTCAGCGCCCTCCATTATCCTGCGGGAGTATTGGGACCGGGAATGGTCCGTTGAAGAACAGGAAATGGCTCAGGCACAGATCGACAGGCTCTATGAAATGGAACTGCGTGAGAACCTGGGCCGGACCGCGCTTATTCAGGAGGCCGAACGCCGGGTAGCCGCTGTGGTTCAGCGTGAGGAACTGTCTCAGGGTCTGGAAATGGATTTTTGACCAAAGTCCTCCCGTGTTTCGCGGGAGGACTTTTCGGTATTCGACATCAAGGGAGAGGAACTGGGTGAGGAGTTGAGGGCATGGTCTATTGTGTATCAGACATCCATGGAGAGCTTGACAAATTTGAACGGCTGTTGCAGCTGATCCGGTTTTCAGATGCGGACCAGATGTACATTCTCGAGGATGTGATCGACCGGGGCGTCATGGGAGTGGATATCCTCCAGAGGATCATGGCCGCGCCCAACATGATCATGCTCCTGGGCAACCACGAGCAGATGTGCTTGGATACCCTGGGGCCCCATGGTGAGCGCGGTGCGGGGGACCTGTGGCGGCAGAACGGCGGTTCGCCCACCTACCGGGAGCTGCTCTATCACCAGACTCTCCACGAGCGGAATACGATCCTGCGGTTTCTCGCCGGTCTGCCGGACCATCTGAATGTTGAGGTCGGCGCGCAAAAGTTTCACCGTGTCCACGGCTGTCCCGGCGCTGACCGCGAGACCCATCTGGGGCCGTGTATTCGCGGAGAGCGGGAGCCTTTACCCGGATACCGTTTGCGTCGTTGGCCACACACCCACGAACTTCCTGACCGGGAGAGACGATGAGGTCTTCCGTATCTGGCATGGGGTGGGATCATCGACATCGACTGCGGCTGCGGCTGCGGACATCTCCGCACAGAGCACCGCCGTCTGGCTTGTCTGCGGCTGGACGATATGGCGGAGTTCTATGTGGGCGGTTCCGGCCGTGAGCAGAGCGGCCTCCTGCCAGCTGACAATCCGGAGCCACCGGATGAGCAGGACCTCCCGCGTCGTTTCAGCGGGATCTGGACGCCTACCGGAAAGGGCTGGCGGAGCATGTGTCCTATCCGGACTGCCTGTGGTGCGAACTGTACGACAGTAGCAACTCCGCTCAGTGGAGCGGAGAGATCTCGGAAGCCCAGGCACACTATCTGCGGGAGAAATATCTTTTTTGAAATCAACAAAGTTTTTTCTTGTTCCGACGGAGGTTATGGTATAATCAGTTCAGCATTGTGACGGGGGTACTCCTATGAGCTAATATGACGAGACCGTGAGGAAGTGAGAGGCGTGGGATATTCGGACAGCTGCAGACCTTGATCTGCAGCTGGACAGCTTCCGTATTCTGTTTGCCTATCACTCCGGCAAGATCAAAAATGAAGAGATCAACTACTACGACACCAGGGAAATTTTTGAGAACGGAAGGGTCGTGGGATATACCGGGAGTACCCGTGCGCTGTTTGAGCAGCTGAACCAGAGGACCTGCTATGAGCTTCTGCGGGAGAAGATCGTGGAGAGAGAACCGCTCTCCCTTGACCTGATCCGCACCGTCCACCGTGTCTTGACCGAGGGGACCTACGATGAGCGCCGTTACATCGTGAACGGTGAGCGGCCGGGAGAGTTCAAGAAACACGACTATGTCACAGGCAGAAACGAGGTGGGGTCCCCACCCGATGAGGTGGAGGCCGACCTGACTGAGCTGATTGATGAGGTCAATTCCATTGGACAGAAAGCTCCGTTGAAGGCCGGCGCGTACTTTCACGCCCGGTTTGAGAACATCCACCCCTTTGCTGACGGCAACGGGCGGGTCGGACGCACTCTGCTGAACTACTGGCTGATGATCAACGATTGCCCACCCATGATCATCTACGAAGAGAACCGCCGGACCTACTACGAGGCGCTGCAGGCTTATGACGAACAGGAGGAGCTGGATCTGCTGAACAGCTTCTTTGAGGAGCAGACAGTCAAGACCTGGGCGCGGTCCATGGAACTGAACGACAGCGACGCGCCTCAGCATAAGGGCCTGGACCTTTTCATGATGTGACCATCCACATATCCCGCCCCCCGCCAACTTGGCGGGGGGCTTTTCGTTGGTCTGGCCTGTCATGACTCAGCGGGTTCGTCTGTCATATTGACACCCCATCGCCGCCGTTCTGATATTCCACCGCGTCATCCAAAGAGATCATGCCGTGGGTCTTCTTCACCTCCTGGACACACCGGCCCCGCAGTTCTCTCAGCTGCTCCTCCGGGATCTCCATGGCCGCGGCCAGGACGTTCATCATCATGTCCATCTCCACCGCCAGCTTGAACAGCAGACGGCAGATGTGGCTCTCGCTATTCTGGACCGTCGCCCGGATTGCCGCCACCAGCATGGGCGGCAGAACGGAGAAGCAGTCCTGGGATGCTACGTAGTCACAATAGAACTGCAGCGCCTTCTCCACAAACTCATTTTGTGTTTGGCAGTTAGACAGCGGCATCGCCGCGGCGATCTTGCGTTCTGTTTCCGGTGTGATGCGGGTGTGGATGCGCGTTCTTTCTTCTGCCATGATGATACCTCCCAAATTTTGATGATTCAGGGTGGAACCAAATCCGGGCCAGGAAATATGGCGCAACGGCGGGGCTTTTTGTGGGGCAGGAGCCAAAACAGGAGCCACAGCACAAAAACAGGAGCCAGGGCGGTTGCTTCAAACGATCCCAAAAGTGAGGAAATCTCCTCAAAACCGCTTCCCCGACCCGCATTGCGGGGCGGTGTGAACAGCGGTGGAGACACCGCTTTATCCAGCACTTTTTTCGCCCCCTCGGTTCACCCGCCCATTTGGGCCTCAAATGGGCAAGCAGGGTACCTGCGCCAGCGGTACACAGCTCCCCACACCGCGCTTTGTGGTACGAGGGTGTCTGTACCCTGCCCATACCGCCATCTCCGCACACAGCGGCCCACAGGCGGTCACGTGTTGGATTGGGCCGCTGTCGTCCGCTGACGCGCTACAGATATCTCCAACTGCTCCATCTGTCGGTCGTAGTGTTCATCTATCACCTTCTGGATCGGACAGAGCGTGTACAGCAGGTTTCCGTTGCGTTTCTGACCAGCCCTGGTGGTGATTTCAGTTGGCTCGGTGGAGATGAGTCCGCGCTCTTCAAGGCACAGTGTGTACTTGCGTACCGTGTTCTCGCTCATACGCACCGCCTGCCCGATGGCCTTGTAGCTGGGCCAGCACTGATGCGTCTTTCGATTTTCGCACCGTTTCAGGAAACTGTAGACCGCCAGTTCTCCAGGGTTCAGACCCAGCAGGAATATTTCATTGGGCAGAGAGAAATAATTTCCGCAGCTGACGTACTTCACGATCCTCCCGTATGCTCCTCCACCCAGCGGATGAACTGTTCTTTCGGTACCACCATTCTGCTGCCGATCTTCAGCACCGGGAAACCCGGCTCGTGCATCAGCTCGTAGCCGGATGAGGGAGACACCCCCAGCACCTTTGCCACCGTTGCCGCGTTCAGGAACAGCGGCAGGTCCTCGTAGGTTTTGTAGATGGATTCTTTCAGTTGTCCTACACCTCCTGATTGATTTTTGTTTCTCTGTCTGGTACGATGGTAGCACACAGAGGAGTCCTCCTCAATAGATTTGGGGCAGGTCAGGTAAACCCCAAAAATCAATCGGATACAGGAGGTGGCCGCCGTGGCAGATTCCTTCGATCAGTTTTCCATATTTTTTACCTCGGACGCCGCATATGTGGCTGGTAAGGAATTCCCCCTGGGGCAGTTCACTACCGATGTTTTGAATCTGGATGATGTGGTGCTGTCCGGGATCAACGACCGGATCGACAACTTTATGTCCGCGGCAGCCTCGATTTTCACAGAGAAAACAGATAGTACCGTTCATGCGGCGCAGGAGAAGCTGAATGCTGTCTGGGATCTGGTCTTTGAGCTGCCGCTCTATCGGGAGCTGGAGATAGATTTGGACACGGTGTATCATCTATTTTCGCGCTTATTTTCCGACCAGGAGAAATGGAAAGAGGCACTGGACGTGGACTCCGAGGGCCATGCCATGCTGGAGGAGTTCCTAAACGGTCTGGAGTATTTTCCCCAGAGCCTTCACAACTTTCGGGGACAGGTCACGGGAATGCTGAATCTGTACTTCGAGCCGTTGGTCCACCGGGGCGCGGACGCCTATGCCGCGGCTTATGCACAATATTTTACCGATGTGGACGCCGCCGGGCGGATGCTCTTTGATGCGCCGCCTTTCGCGCAGAGCTTTCCTGTGGAGGTTCAGTTTGTCCCGATGATGGGCAGGGAAGAAAATGCCCGGCCTGTGCTGGCGGAGAAGCTTGTATTCTCCTATCTGACACATTTTCTCTACACAGAATTCTACCGGGGGCTGATCGCGGGCAACGCACCCAGGCAGTGCCAGAACTGTGGACGGTACTTTCTGCTGACCCGGGGGTACAACACCTGCTACTGCAACGGCATCGCCCCCGGTGAGACGGAGCGCACCTGCCGCAAGGTGGGAGCACACCGCAAAGAAGCGCGCGGCAGGGCAGATCGGTCTCCGGCCCAGGTGGAGTATGACCGGGTCTACAACCGGTTGAAGCAGAGGAAGAACCGGGGGAAGGTCAGCGCGGACGAGTGGAACGTTGCTGTGGCTCGTGCTGTGGAAGTATTGGAGCAGGCGGGACGGGGAGAGCTGACTGATGACGAGATGCGCAGACGGTTCGCGGAATTTTAAAGATTCATCTTCAGAAAATGAAAGGCAGATCGGAGAGGATCATCTCTCCGACCTGCCTTTTCATTGTTTATGCGACGCAATTTCTGCGCAGATCCCTTTGTAACGCTCTGTCATAAAAGAGAGAGTCACCGCCGCTTTGGATAAGGGCTGCATCGCCCTTGCGTATCAGCGATATGCCGCTAAACTACTCGTATAGTCAAGTGCAATCTATATCCCATCTTTTTCATGGGTTTCACCCATGTTCAACGATTCTTTACGATATCTAAATGACCGAGATCACCCAATTTGGGGTGGTCTCGGTCATTGTCAAATCTTAAAAATCGTTTTATCAACAGTGTCTGCATGCATTCTGGAACGCCTCGGAATCCGGGAATCGCAAAGTGCGGGACAGCAGCTCGAGAACATCCGCATTGACAGCCTCCCAACCTGGTTCAGTATTATCCAGAACACTGTTAACAACGGTATCAATGACGCTGCCGCAGGCTGTGCCCAGGAGGGAACCAGCATTGTGGAGCCGTCCCAAAGCCGCCGGACAGGACGCCTCTGCAGCGCTTATGTTTTCCAGCACAAGCGCTATCGCTTCTTGAGCCATGCACTGCGCATACTCACCGCAGACGGACCAGATTCGGACAGAACGGGACAGCACTGCGAGTCCGCAGTCGTGTATCTGCTTTGGAGGCAAACTCTTTGTAAATTGTGCGTCTGTTATAGAGAGTTCTGGTAGCAACTGACTGCTATGGATTACACAGACATTGCCCACATCATCTTTCAGCACAGCAAAAGGCGAATTCTGCGCCCCGCTGCCAAAGGAAGTGGCCACCAGAACCAGCTTTGCTTTGGTGCCGGTACGGATGCGCTCCGGGTGTTTTACGATCTCCAGAAGATCTAGCTCCGGGGTTTCATAGAGCACCCACAAAGCCTTGGCAGCCCCCATGGCCGCCCCGCCGCCAATCCCTATGATCACGTCCGGCATAAATTCCCGCAGACACTCCAGTGCAGCTCGCACCTCATCAAAGGCAGGCGGGCTGCTGATAGTGAAGCATTCTGCCGTGCGGATGCCTTCCTTTCGCAGCCAGCGGTCCACCTGCAGAACGGCACCGGAGCGGTACAGGCTGGGAGACGAGACAAGAAACGCACGCTTCAAATGGTAGATCTCGCTCAATTCCCGCAGGGCCACTGGAGTACAGCCGTCTTTGAAATAAACTTTTTTTGGAAGACTCAGCATATTCATCAAATATCCCCAGCTTTCCGTGTTGTCATGGAGCCGGCGCCGGACGGCACCGGTTCCATGGAAATCAGGAAGCAACGCGACGCATTTAGATGAAGCCGCCGACTTTGTCCACGCCGATCTCGGCAGAGAGTCCCAAGGGATATGCGGCGTGGGTCTCAGCGGGCAGATGGACCTCCACCTCCAGGACGTCGCCGTACTTCTCCATGAACTTCTCATTTCCATAGAACGCTCTCAGGTAACAGGCTTTCAGCTCGCCAATGGTGGGATACACAGGGTTGCAGCCGGTGCAGGCATCGTGGAACGCCCACTCGGACATCTGGTCCACTGCCGCCAGGAATTCGGCCTCCCATTCCACGGCACTCTTTTCGGGATGAGCCTCGCACAGCCAGTCGCAGACTGTCTCCGGGATATCCACATCCTTTTTCAACTGCTCAGCGGCCCTGATCCAGTTTTCGAAGGTTTCCTCGTCCGTAGCGCCCTTGACACCGATCAGCTCGCCCAGCTGGACATAGCGCTCAAAGGCCTGAGGATACCGGTATTGGGAGAACGTGCCCATGTGATAGGGGTGCTTCTGGGCGTTGAAGCGGCAGACATAGGGGAACAACAGTGCGTTGGCGGTGCCATGGGGAATATGGAACCAGCCTCCGATCTTGTGGGACAGGGAGTGGTTGATTCCCAGGAATGCGTTGGCGAAGCCGATTCCTGCCAGGGCAGAAGCGTCGGCCATCTTCTCGCGGGCCACGGGATCCGCCTTCGCCCCCTTGAACGCGGAGCGGTAGGCACGGGGCAGATAGTCAAAGACCATCTTGGTGGCCTCTTTGCAGAAACCGTCCGTATACTCCGTGGCGAATGTAGAGACGTAGGCTTCCACCGCATGGGTCAGAACATCGTAGCCGGAGGCCTGAGTGGCTCTCGGCGGCAGCTTCATCATGTTGTCTGCGTCGATGATGGCCATTTCAGGCATCATCTCGTAGCCGATCAGCGGCCACTTCATACCGGTGTTCGCATCGGAGATGATAGTGAAGGGCGTGCACTCCGAGCCGGTTCCGGCCGTGGTGGGGATGCAGACCAGTTTGGCCTTCTTCCCCATCTGCGGGAAGAATCGGATCCTCTTGCGGATATCCAGAAAGATGGTGGCCATATCCAGAAACGCTTCTTCCGGATTCTCGTACATGATCCACATGATTTTGGCCGTGTCGATGGCGGAGCCGCCGCCCACGGCGATGATAACATCCGGCTCAAACTCGTGCATTTTGGGCAGGCCCTTCATGGCATCCTGGATCTGGGGATCCACGCGGATGTCGAAGAACTCTGCGGTCTCAATGCCCATATCGTGAAGTTGGTTGATGATAGCGTCGCAGGCACCCATCTGATAGAGGTTGGCATCGGTGATGATGAAGGCGCGCTTGAAGTTGTAGACCTGCTTCATCTCCCGCAGGGCCACCGGGGTGCAGCCGGTCTTGTAGTAGACTTTCTTGGGCAGTTGCAGCCACAGCATGTTCTCCTTGCGCATGGTCACCACCTTGATATCCAGCAACTGCTCGTAGTGGGTGTTGCCCATATAGGCGGAGTGGCCGACAGCGCCCGGCCCCAGGGTCAGGGACGGTGCAATGTCAAAGTTGTACAGGTCGCCGATGCCGCCGAACGCAGTGGGCTGATTGATCAGGATACGGCCGGCTTTCATCTTCTCCGCAAAGCGGTCGATCTTGTCTTCCTCCGTGGGATCCACATACAGGGCGGCGGAGTGTCCGGCGCCTCCCTCGTAGACCAGCTTTGCGCAGATGTTGAAGGCTTCTTCCAGCGTATCCGCCCGGAACATTCCCAGGAGGGTGGTCAGTTTTTCGTTTGCCCAGGGGTTGTCGTGAGAGGTGTCGTTGGTCTCATAGACCAAGACCTTCGCATCGTAGGGGACGGTGATACCAGCCATCTCCGCCAGGTGCGTGGCGGTCTGGCCCACCGCAGGGGGCTTCACGCCGTGATTCTTGGGATTAAAAAATATCTCCGCCACCTTGGCCGCTTCCTCATCGTTCAGGAAGTAGCACCGGGCGTCTTTCATCAGCGCCTTCACTTCGTCATAGACGCTGCTCAGAACCGTGATATGCTGCTCTGTGGCACAGATCATGCCGTTATCAAACGTCTTGGAGTGAATAATAGACTCCACGGCCATCCGCAGGTCCGCCGTTTCATCGATCACCACGTTGCAGTTGCCGGGGCCGACACCGATGGCGGGCGTGCCGGAGGAATACGCGGCATGGACCATGCCGGAACCGCCGGTGGCCATAATCAGATCCACCTTCTTCATCAGAACGTCGGAGATTTCCAGGGTGGGTGTCTCGATCCAGCTGATGACATGTTCCGGCATCCCGGCCTGTATGGCGGCGTCCCGCATGATCTTTGCAGCGGCAATGGAACACTTCACCGCATGGGGATGGGGCGAGAGGATGATCGCATTCCTGGTCTTCAGGGCCAGCATGATTTTATAGATCGTTGTGGATGTAGGATTGGTGGTGGGAGTGATAGCCGCAATCACACCTTTGGGCGAGGCGACGCGCTTTGTCCCGAAAGCAGGGTTCTCCTCAATAATCCCGCAGGTCTTGGCATTGCGCATATAGTTCCAGACGTGTTCAGAGGCATACTGGTTCTTGGTCACCTTATCCACGACGATACCGTAGCCAGTCTCTTCGCAGGCCATTTTTGCCAGAGGAATGCGCATTTTGGAAACGGCCATGGCAGTTTTTTCGCAGATGGTATCCACCTGTTCTTGGGTAAATGAGGCGTACTTTTCCTGTGAAGCACGAATAGTGGGCAGAGCTTGTTCCAGTGTTTCTACCGAGTTAATAGTCAGCGCATTTGCCATAATATTCCTCACTTTCCGCTTTACATCACATTCCAATTTACGTGCCTTTGTACTCGTTTGGATGTCTCACCCCCTCGCATTCTATAAAGTGTATAAATTCAGTGTACTCTGCCAAAAAGTTTTTGTCAATTATATCTAATATTTAACAATTTATATTTTATAATTATTCATGCCGTATAAAAGTATGCCGGTTCTGCGTGCGGTGGCTCCTTCGCCGTCTCCTTGTGGAAAACTAAGTATATGCCACCGGGCAACTTCGTGTTGCTCCTTGGAAAAATGCCAGCTAGGGTCTGCGATGGTGAACCTCATCATGGGAGCCGCAGCCATCGGGTTCTTCGGGATGTACTCCTGTTGGGTCAGGTACTCATGCCCACCGCCGCACCGATGGTGCGGATGCTGGGGCCAACAGTAGTGGGTTCTGCGGTTCTCGCACTGTTTCAGGAAACTGTAGACCGCCAGTTCTCCATAGTCCAGCCCAAGCTGGAACAACTCGTTGGGTAGAAAGAAACAGTCTCGATAACTGTTTTGCTTCAACCGCCACCTCCTATGCGATTGCTCACCCACTGGATGAACGGCTCCCTGGGCACTACCATCCGGCTGCCGACACGCAGCACCGGGAAACCCAGCTCGTGCATCGACTCATACCCGCTGGAGGGTGATACGCGCCCAGTACCCTTGCCACTATCTCCGCATTGAGGAACAGCAGTAGATCATCATAGGGCTTGTATTCAGATTTTTTCAATCAGCATCCTCCTTTAAAACATCACCGACATTATTTGGATGGACCAGACGCAGGAACTTGTCCACGAAGTTGACCACGCCGGAACCCTGCAGCTTTTTCATCAGCCTGCTGGTCAACAACGCGACCTCCTATGAGACCATCAACAGCCACGGGGACTCGTCTTATCTGGCGCTTTTCAACAACTCCGACAGTACCTGCAGCGGTACCGCCCGGTTGTTTACCCCGGTCAGCAGCTCTCCGATCCACTGCGCCTACTACCGCTCCAACGGGTACACGATGCAGGAGAGCTTCGTCTCCTGCAACTTCAACTGGAGCGCCCTGGAGACGCTGAACCTGGTCCCCTCCAACAACGGCACCCTGCCGGCCGGGACCAAGGTCCGGATCTACGGGCTGAAAAAATAAGGCGCAAAGCGGGACAAGGCCCGCCCCTTTCGGGGCGGGCCTTATTTCGCTTTGTGCTAAACCAATACTAGGGAATTTACGTTTTTACTCAGGCCTCATGCATTCGCACCAACAATGGTGATCGTGTCATCCCCAGTCACATTCGTGATGGTAATGGTTTTAGTAACTTCCTCGCTCCAAGTACCAGCAGTGAACTCCATCAGGCCGCTGTTGCTGATAGTACCCTTAGAACTGGTCAGGCCAACGGTGATCGTATCCTTTGCGTTGGTAATATTGGTGGAAGTCCAGGTGGCAGTGACAGTCACAGTGTTCTCACCCTTGACATAGAGGTCATTGCCAACCTTATAGCCACCGTCATCCACGGCAGTGGTGATCGTGTAATGGCCAGTCGTGCTGTTCTTCACGCTGTCGGTCTGATCCGCAACACCAGTCAGCTTGTAGAAGCCGCTGATCACAGTGATATCGGAGGTCGCCACAGACAGCTGGGTGCTGTTTTTGAAGCTGGTACCACCGTCCGTGCTGTAGTAAGTCACAACAGAACGGGCAATCACTTCAGTACCAGTGGGCAGATAGGAGACCGTACCGTTGTTGTCTACCTTGTACACCTGAGCGGCAGTTGTAACCTGCACGCTGTAAGAGCCGCCATTGTAGGTGTAAGAGACATCACCAGTACCAAAGTTTTGGTTGGTGACCACACCGCCGTTATCGCCGATCTCGGCCACCAGGGCCTCGACCATCTGAGCAACACTCAGAGGGCCATCGTTGTCCTTGTTGTAGAACGTAGCATCATAGTAACCAGTGGAAATGCTGCCGCCCTTCACCTCAACCTTGCCATTATAGGTAGTGGCCAGGTCGATGTCAGAGGCAACCAGAGAGCGCTCGGGCATGGTGAAGCTGTACACGCCGCTGCCCTCAGAGGTCAGGGCCAGATCACCGGTGGTGAGCATCTTGTAGCCAAACTTGGCCTTGACATACACGGTCTTGCCAGCCTCGGCAGAGGTGGCGGCCCAGGTGCTGTTGTCCAGGCTGAAGTCAGCGTTGGCAACAGCGCTCAGGCTGAACTGCTCAGCAGCGGGATCCTGCTCCCAGATCACGATAGTGGTGACGTCGCCGTTCACAATCTTGACCCAGACCTTGTCGTTGTTGTCCTTGGAGAAGTTGGTGTAAGCAGTCTCGTCGATGTCGCCGGCAGTGTTCAGCTTGTAGACCTTGTAGCCATCGGCCAGGGTCAGGTAGTCAGTGCCGCCCAGAACCATGACGTCGTCGCCGGACTTGTCAATGCCGATACCGGACTTCACGTTACCATTGACGTTCTGGATCACACCCGCGGTAGGAGTGCCGATACCATTGGACAGGGTAGCAACGCCGTTGGCGTCATAGGTCACATCGCCGAACAGGGTCTTGTCGGTCACGCGGTCAGCGGACTTGATCTTCCCGAACTCGCCGTTGATGATGGCATCATACTCATAGTAGGTGCCCAGCTTGTTGTCATAGGAAGCTCCGATGGAGGTGCTGCCCTTGACGAACACGGCGTCCTTGCTCAGGCCGGACATCTCGATGTCGCCGGTATTGGTGGCGTCGATGAAGACGACCTTCGCCGCACCCTCATTAGAGCTGTTGACGTCCTTCACGTAGATGGACACCTCAGGAGTGGCATTCTTCTTCACAGTGATGGTGGGAACATTGGCAATGCCCTGATAGACATTGTAGACCTCATTGCTGCCGCTTCTGGTGGCAACCAAGAAGATGGTTTTTCCGTTGACGCCAGTGACAGTTGCAGGGGCACTAGTCAGGTTACCCTGCTTGGCATCGGCAGGCTGGAGGCCCACAGCGGCACTGCCCTTGGTAAAGACGGTATAATCGTCACGGGTGTTTTTGCTCAAGCTGTTCTTGTCAGCCAGGACCTTCAGCTTGTACTCGTTGTTGCTGGTCTTGCTGTAGGAGACGATGTCGCCCACGTCGAAGCTGTCGGCATTGGTCTTGTCAATGCTCTTGACAGAGACATTCATGGTGGAGCCGTCGGTGGTCAGCAGCTTCACGGTCTGGGCAACAGAGCCGGTGCCGGTGGTGTAGCCCAGAACCACGGCGTAGTTGTTGTCAATCGCGTCGGTGTCCACATAGACCACATAGCCGTACTCGTCCAGATAGACGGTGAGATCGTTGTCAACCGCGTTCTCCAGATCCTTGATCTCGCCCTTGTTGGCGTTGTTGGCCTTGTACTGGGTGTCACTCACCGTGACGCTTTTGCCAGCGGTGAAGGAGGACAGAGTGCCGGTCACAGCGTTGGGAGCGACGCGGACATTCTGCACACCCTTGTCACCGGTCTTGTAGCTGTAGCTGAACAGCACCAGGTCGTCGACATCATAGCTCTCCTCAGTGTCAAAGTTGCCGCCGGAGACAGCCAGGGTGTCATACTTGCTCTCCACGGTGATGTAGGCGTCACGGCTGCCGGAAGCAGCGTGAGTGGAGGTGACGGTGCCCAGGTAGGTGTTCACCAGGGTGATGATAGCGCTGTCGTTGTCGCTGTCATAGAAGACCTCGGTCAGAACGCCGTTGCCGCCCAGCTTATTGGTCTCGTCGCCCTTGACGATGCCGTTGGAAGTGGCGGAAGCGCCGTCGACATAGACCTTCACATCATCCTTCTTCAGGTTGCTGGACAGGCCCAGATCTTTATAAATGTCGCCCAGCTTGACCTCCTCGGTGTAGGTCAGGTCGGCCTCATCGGTATAGGTGCCGATGGTGTTGCTCTTGAACTTCCAGGTGATGGCGGGACGCTCGAACTCGTCGGAGTCGCTCCGGACCTTCTTCAGGTCAGAGAAGTACTTCTCGGCGAACTGCATCTTGCCGTCGGTCTCGATGGTGTTGTCCTTGGCGATCTCGTTCTTCACCTCGGAACGGGTGGAGGAGGTGTTGATCTCCACGCCGTCCACCACGATGGTGCTCTTCTGCTCATATTCCACCATGGTGGCCTGGAGCATGTTGAAGGCGTACAGGGCGGCCTCCTCGCGGGTCACGGCCTTGGAGCCCACGAACTCGTCGTTGCCGTCATCCAGGCCGATACCCACGGCCTGCTTGATCACAGCCACGTTCCAGTTGGCGCCGGTGTACTTCTCAATGGAGCTGTCATAGCCCAGGGCGCCCAGCAGCATCTTCATGAAGGCGTTGCCGGTCAGGGTGCCGGTGGGACGGAAGGTGCCGTCAGCATAGCCGTTGATGATGCCCTGCTGAGAGCAGTAGGTGATGTAACCAGCAAAGGTGTTGGTTACGGGCACGTCCTTGAAGGGAGCGGTGTTTGCGCTCAGAGCGGACGCGGTGGTGGGCCCGAGGATCAGGTTGCAGATGATCTTTGCAGCCGCTCCGCGGGTCAGGACCTCACCGGGCTTGAAGTCGCCGCCGGAATAACCGTCGACAACGCCGATCCCGGAGATGACGTCAACAGCTTCCTTATAGGCAATGCTGCTGTCATCGGTGAAGTCCTTGGCGCCGGCGCTGACGGTGACCAGAGACATGGTCATCACCAGAG
>OMEJ01000712.1_pt1 | contig 19628 bp, 16 predicted proteins | sample 1645361 | NCBI WGS metagenome assembly OMEJ01 (sample SAMEA103958156, study PRJEB25191) | human gut metagenome
AGCTGCGCGGTGCCGTTGACCAGGCACATCCAGGCGATGGCTGCCGCAAATCCCAGACCGCCCAGGAGATTCATCCACAGAGCGCAGAAACTGTTGTTGATGGCTTCCTCTGTTTTGGTATATCCGATCATAAGGAAAGATATTACGCTGGTGATTTCCCAGAAGAAATACATCCAGATCAGATTCTGGGAGAAGACCAGCCCGAACATGGCGCCCAGAAACAGAAACAGCATAGCAAAAAAGAATGGCTGCCGGTCCCGGACATCCTTGTGATTGTTGTGGTAGCCTTTCATATAACCTACGGTATAGATACAGATAAACCCTCCGATGAAAGCAATGATAATGCACATCAGGATGGTAAACCAGTCGATCATAATATGAGGTCCTTCGGTGATTTCTGAATGGAATTCCACATACAGCATCAATGCGGTTTGAACGACGGTAAGAATGGCAGGCAGAATTCTCCGGTATTTGGCGCTCATATACAGAACCAGGCACATGAGAAAAATATCGCCTGCTGTCATCAGATGATCCACAAGTTCTGTGGATGGATACAGCGTCCAGGTCTGTGCTCCGCCTGCGATCCATCGAACGATGAAAATGACCGTGGCAAGCATGACAATGCCGGCCCCTGTATACACGGCGTATCCGCGGATCTTTTCGTCTCGGAGCAAAGAAAAGAGGACAGCCAGAGCCACGGGAATTCCGATCAGAAATGGTATCATTGTCATAATTCACACTTCCTTTCTTTCTAGCATAAATGGAGTCTTGTCGGAAAAAATACTTCACTCATTGTTATAATCCTGATTTGGATTTTTTACAATACTTGACATTGCTCTTTTTCTTTTTATACTTCTTTTTGTGAAAATATGCTAAAATGAAGATTGTTATAAGACGGAATACAGACGCAGACAGATTATGGAGGCAGCAAAATGCACGAATTAAGTATTACACAGCATCTGCTGGATGAATGTATCGAAGAAGCGAGGCGTCAGAACGCATCAAAGATACGGACAATACGGCTCTGCATCGGACAGCTGAAAGGGGTGGTTCCGGACTGCATTCAGATTTACCTGGATATGCTGGCAGAAGGAACGATCGCAGAAGGCGCCAGGATTGAGGCGCGCAGCCTGCCGGTCAGGGTTCTCTGCCGGGAATGCGGGCAGGAGGGGGAGATTACGCCCCATCATCTGGAGTGTCCTCACTGCGGGAGCCTGAAATTAAAGCTTCTGTCAGGGAAAGAATTTTATATTGAAAGCTTGGAGGTTGATTGCGATGGAGATCAAGGTACTGCATCAGATCATGGACTGGAATGAAGATGTAAGTGATGAAGTAAAAGAAACACTGAAAGAAAATCATATTTGTATGATCAATGTGATGGGAAGTCCCGGAGCCGGAAAAACAAGCCTGATCACATCATTGATCGAAGAACTGAAAGACCAGATTCGGATCGGTGTGATCGAGGGTGACATTGCAGGCCAGGTGGATGCGGAGAAAATCGCGGCGCTGGATATTCCGGCAGTGCAGCTGAACACCGATGGAGCCTGTCATATTGAGGCCATGAGCATTCAGAATATCCTTCCGTCGCTGCCTCTGAAAGATCTGGATCTGATTTTTGTAGAGAATATAGGAAATCTTGTGTGTCCGGCGGAATTTAATATCGGAGAATCTCTTCGGATCACTTTGCTGAGCATTCCGGAAGGGGACGACAAAGTGGAAAAATATCCGCTGATGTTTACGGATACTGACTGTCTGGTTCTGAATAAGTATGATATGCTTCCGTATTTTGAGTTTGATGAGGAAAGGATTCGAAATAATTATGATACAGTGAATCCCGATGCCCCGCTGTTTTGTGTCAGCAGCCGGAGCAAGGAGGGAATCCGGGAACTGGCAGAATTTATCAGAAAGAAGATGGACAGGTAACAGTTGCAGGAAGTGGGACAGATGGAGAAGGACAACAGGAAATGCATACATATGGAGATCGAAGGAATCGTGCAGGGCGTGGGATTCCGGCCGTTTCTTCACCGGCTGGCGGAGAAATACAGCATTGACGGCTGGGTGCGCAACACATCTTCCGGTCTGGAAGGCAGGCTGAAGGGAACGCCGGCGGATCTGGAAAATTTTCTGACAGAGATCCAGGAAGCGCCGCCGCCTATGGCGGTGATCGAGAGGATCACAGCGGTGGAAGACCATGAGATGCAAAAGCATGAAGATCCTGCAGGATTTCATATTGAAAACAGTCAGACTGGCGGCGGAGCAACTATGGTTTCACCGGATATTGCCATCTGTCCGGAGTGCAGGAAGGAACTGGAAGATCCTTGGAATCGGAGATACCGGTATCCGTTTATCAACTGTACCAGCTGCGGCCCCAGATATACGATCATCCGCTCCCTTCCATATGACAGGAAGCGGACCGTAATGGAGCGGTTTACGATGTGTGATGCCTGTGAAAAAGAGTATCATGAGATTCATGACCGCAGATATCATGCTCAGCCAAACTGCTGTGCTGACTGCGGCCCGCAGGTTTTCTTTCAGAAGCCGGAAGATGGTGTTCACGGGACAGTTTTATATGGAGAAGATGCGTTTCGGGAGAGCCAGAAACTTCTTGCCCGGGGCGGTATTCTGGCAGTGAAAGGAATCGGAGGCATTCATCTTGCCTGTGACGGAAGAAATGAAAGTGCGGTAAAAAGACTGCGGGAAAAGAAGAATCGAAAGGAGAAACCTCTGGCGCTGATGGCTCGTTCCATGAAAACGGTCCGGGAAATCTGCCGTGTCTCAAAAGAAGAAGAACGGCTTCTCATGGGCCCGGAGCATCCCATTGTTCTTTTGTCTAAGAAATCCAGAAATCTTCTGCCGGAACTTAGCTTCAGCGCTCGTCTGGGGATGATGCTTCCTTACACGCCGCTTCATATTCTGCTGGCGGATGGAGCATACGGAGGGCCGGATCTTCTGGTCATGACCAGCGGAAATCAGAAGGGGTGTCCGGTGGAGACAGAGAATGAGCAGGCCTTGGAGAATCTGGGAGATATTGCAGATGGATTTCTGCTTCATGACAGACCTATTGAAAACCGCTGCGATGATTCTCTGGTCATGGAATGGAAGGGCGGTGCGTATTTTCTCCGCAGAAGCCGGGGATATACTCCGCGTCCTTTGAAGCCTGATTTCGGGGATAAAGAAGAACATGGCGTGGATGGCATTTTCGCGCTGGGAGCAGAGCAGAAGGCTTCCTTTGCCATGGGACGGGAAGATGAGGTCTTCTTAAGCCCTCACATTGGTGATCTGAAAAACGCGGAGACATACGCCCATTATATGAAAACATGGAAGACATACATGGATTTATTTGGTTTGAAGCCTTCCCTGTATGTCTGTGATCTTCATCCGGATTATCTGTCAGGCCGGGAAGCGGTCCGTGCCGCCGGAGAAAGGCAGGTTCCCCTTCTGAAAGTCCAGCACCACTGGGCTCACATGGCGTCCTGTATGGCAGACAACGGACTGGATACGCCCTGTTTCGGCATTATCTGGGACGGCACCGGACTGGGAACAGACGGAAAGATCTGGGGCGGAGAATTTTTCACCGGAGATCTTTCCTCCTTTACAAGAGCCGGATCCATCCGGCCGGTTCTGCTGCCCGGCGGCGACCGTGCCATTCAGGAGATCGGCAGGATTGCCCTTTCCCTTGTTCATGACGCAGGCATCAGCGATCTCTCTTGGGTTCCTCTGCCGGAAGAAAAATGCAGGATGCTTACCAGTCTTCTGTCTTCCGGATTTTCACCTTCTGCCAGCAGTATCGGACGACTCTTTGACGGAGCAGGCGCACTGCTTCTCGGCCGCTCCCATGCAGATTATGAAGGAGAAGGCGCAGCCCTTGTGGAGGCCCTTTCTCCCGTGGAAACACCTGACCAGGCAGATTGTTCTCTTCAGGAGCTGGCTTATCCTCTGGCATTTTATGAGCAGGATTCCCTTCGGATTTTTGATACCCGCCCTGTAATATCCTGCATCATTGAAGACCTGCGCCGGCAGACAGACCGGGGCACAATCGCCCTGCGCTTTATGGCGACACTCGCCTGCATGGCGCTGGATCAGTGCGCTGCTCTGAATCCGGACCATCTCCCGGTAGTTCTCTCCGGCGGCGTCTTTCAGAATCGTTTTCTTCTGCATGGCGTCACCGCGCTGCTGGAAGAAAATGGATTCACTGTATACACACATCATCAGGTATCCGCAAATGACGAAGGCATCTGCCTCGGCCAGCTTGCAATTGCCCGAAAGAAAAGGAGTATGAATCATGTGTCTTGCAATGCCCATGAAAATCAATAAAATCCACGGTACTTCCGCCCAGTGCGAAGCGGGAGGCCTGACCCAGAACATCCGCATCGACTTCATCACGGACGCAAAACCCGGCGACTATGTTATGGTCCATGCCGGATTTGCCATCGAACGGATGTCAGAAAAAGAAGCTCTGGAAAATATGGAACTTCTGGAGGAAATAAAAAATGCTTTATGACAGTTATTTCAGAAAACCGGAAGACGCAGCTCTCTTCCTTGAGAAAATCCGGAAATATGCCGATCAGACCGGTCCCGTCCGTCTGATGGAAATCTGCGGCACCCACACAATGGCTATTGCCCGCAGCGGGCTTAAGAGCATCCTTCCGGAAAATGTCCGGCTGCTCTCCGGTCCCGGCTGTCCGGTCTGTGTTACCCCTTCCAGTATGATTGATCTGGTCCTCGGCCTGTCTCAGAAACCCGGCACGCTGATCGCCAGCTACGGCGATCTTCTCCGTGTTCCCGGTTCCACGCAGGGGGACAGCCTCCTGGCACGCCGTGCGCTCGGAGGAAAAATCGAATCTGTATATTCTCCCATAGACGCCGTCGAGATCGCCGGAAAGCATCCGGAAACAGAAGTTATTTTCCTTGGCGTAGGATTTGAAACCACAGCCCCCGGCACTGCCGCCTGCATCCTGGAAGCAGCGTCCAGAGGGCTGAAAAACTTTTCTGTTTTATGCCTTCTCAAACGGACAGAACCGGCAGTCCGTTCCCTGATCGAGTCAGATGATTTTGCAGTGAACGGCTTTCTCTGTCCGGGACATGTAGCTGCCGTTATCGGCGCTGACGGTTTCGCATTTCTTCCGGAAGACTATGGGCTTCCCGGCGTCGTCAGCGGGTTTGAGCCGGCGGATCTGCTCTGCTCGGTGCTGGAATTAACAGAAATGATCGCCAGAACAGTTGTCTGTCTTGGATTTGTAGGAACTTTTGGCTTCACAGCCATCTGCTTCGCAGACCAGACTGCCTGGATCACAGCAACCTGCTATATTTTTCCGACATGCCTGTGGTGCATCCGAAAGTCTACAAAAATGCTTGCATCTATAGCAGTCCGAGTAAATAATGCATCATAATCTAGCCCATCAGAGTGTGAAATTCTGCGTCATATATCTTTGCCGTGCGTTAGAGCGTGTCTGCAGATATCTTCCTTGTTTTTCGCACTCTGCTGAACTGTCTTAAATGCATTATTTATTAGGACTGTTATAATAAAAGTATGACAAAATAAGAAAACAGCTATGCAAGAGCAGCAGATAAAAATATCTGTACTCTTCATAGCTGTTTTTATGTATGGTTTATATATGGTAAAGCTATTGACTATATGGATATCAGGTTAAAAGAGCTTCTGCTCAGATGCTTTTTTATCCGTAAATGGTCCTGCGACAGTTTTGACATCTCTGTGATTTCCAAAGAAATCCTGATTAAAGATAATCGGGCTTCCGTCAGGATTTTCGTATTTCTGCTCCGGTTCGAATGCCATACCAAGTGTTTCAGTTGAGATGATACCGTCGTTTTCTTCTTTGATGATATCATACAGGTTGGTCTTCAGATACCAGCCATTTTCTTTCTCTTCAACAGAGATATCTACAGTGTGTTCTGTATCTGTGACTGCATCTGTTTCTTTTTCCCATGCACGTGCTCCATTGAAATAGAGATTGCCGGATGCCCATACAGGAAGATGATCATAATAGCAGTTGCCTGTTGTCTCAGAACCCATTCCGCAGTAACCTTCGAACTGTCTGTTCCATTCATCAAAGGTTGGATATCCGTTAAATTTGAAAGTTCCTGTGATCACATTGCAGTCATCCCACATATTTCCATTGTTACCCATAAGATCAGCCAGATCCTGCATACAAGGACGGATTGGTTTCTGAACGAAGATGTTGTTGTAGAATCTGTCATCTCCATGAAGGATGGTCATAAATCCTGCAACCTGAGTTCCGTGTTTGGTGTGATATGGAGTATATCTCGGAGATGGAATATCAGGTGCACCGTTGTCTGTACCGATACCAACAGAAACGAAGCCGCCGCAGATCAGGTTATGTACAAGGGCAACACCCTGGGTTGCAATTTTCAGTGCACGGTCAGACAGCAGGATATTGTGGTCGATCAATGTCGGACCATGGGAAACCTCAACGAAGATATCTTCTCCTACGCTTGTGACAGCGTCATCCCCTGCCTCGAAGTCATTAGGAAGAGCATTGTCATGGAAGAGATTTCCTGTAACGCGGGTTCCCTGTGCCTGCCAGTCAAGCCACAGACCACGGGTGCAGTTGTGGATATGGTTGCGGCGAAAAATAACATCGATAGCAGCATGCATTTTGATACCGCCAATCTCTGCTCCTGCCAGATTCTGCTTGTTATTAATGTGGTGGATATGGTTGTCTTCAATAACAGAGAATACGCCTCCAAGATGTCCTACAATACCTGTCTGACCGCAGTCATGGATCTCACATCTGCGCACAATATGGGAACCGATGTGTTCTTTATCCCATCCTTCATAGGAAGCCTGGCAGATGCAGTCGCGTTCTGTCTGAGTTCCGTCTTTGTATTTCCACTTTAACCATTTGTTATCATTTTCAGGCTGCAGATATTTACCAAGAGAAATACCGCTGCATTTGGATTCATAGATTTCACAGTCTTCGATGATCCATCCTTTGGACCAGTGAGGACCGACCATTCCCTCCTGATAAGCGGTAGGGGGAGCCCACTGAGTAGCAGCCTGACTGATGCGGAAACCGGAGAGAGTGATATATCCGATTCCTTCACTTTCTGGATAGAAGCAGTTTCTTCTTACACTGATCTCAACATTTTCTTTATTGGGATCTTTTTCATGGAAGTTTGCATAAATAATTGTCTGATTATTGGCTTCATCCTGTTCAGCATACCATGTATATACAGAGAAATCAGGATCCCATGAGATAGTACTTTTTTGTGGATTTTTAACTTTATCCAGAGTGGTTACTTCATACATGGATTTTTCATTCAGATATACATCTCCTGTATGAGCAATAAATGTAGCGATAAACCAATCTCCGGATACCAGGGTAGTAAATGGGTTATAATCACCGAAGATTCCGTTCGGAATGACTGCTTTCCATACAGTGCCTTCTACATTTTCCCAGTCTTTGACAGCTTCACTTCCTGTAATGTGCGCCTGTCCTTTTATTGCAGAACGGTAGGTGATACGCTTGTCTGCCGTTCCAGCGTGAATCGGATTAACAGCTTCACGGTATAATCCCGGTGCAACGATGACTTCATCTCCCGGAAGTGCCTTTGCAGCGGCCTCCTGAATAGTTTTGAATGGATTTTCTTTTGTTCCGTTTCCGGTCTGGATTACGGATGCATCAACGTAAATAATCATTATAAAAACCTCCCGGCCTTCTGGCCTGAATCCTTCTGTTTGAGGGCAAAATGCCCATAAGATATGTAATCTAGAGCGTGTCTGAAAAATGCTTTACGCAAGATGTGCGTCACAATTTGTGGGAGATTTTGTTCGGATGAGGGCGTCGTAGCGGGCTACGACAACCGAATTCGGACAAAATATACCGCAAAGTGGGACGTGCAGATTGCGGGAATGATTTTTCAGACACGCTCTAGAGCATATTTGAAAAATCATTCCCGCAATCTACATATCCTGCCTTGCGAAAAGCATTTTTCAAACGCGCTCAAAAAAAGAGTTATATTTCAGAAATTTTAAATGTGTTTCTATTTCAGAAATACATTTAAACCATGAAATATAACTCTTTTGTTTTTTATAATTTCAGTGTTTAATTATTCTGCCAGAACGGAAGTTTCTCTGCAATCCTTATCAGATAGCTTCCACCCGGAATTCTTCTAAGCTGTGATTCTGACGGCTTGCTGATAATCAGGTAAGCAAACAGATAAACAACCGCAGCAACAGGAATGGAAACGATCAGACAAATGAAATTGGATTTTACAAAAATGTTCAGTCCATAGCAGATACAGCCTGCAACAATTCCCATGGGAACAGATGCAAGAACAGGATACAGATATCCTTCTTTCCATGGATTCTTATACTGCAGATATTTCTTCATGGCTCTGTCATTTAACACACATACAACCACAGAATAGATCACCATTGCGATCAGCAGTGCATAAACTCCAAGGTTTGTAGTAAACAGCAGCACTACCACTACCACAATATCCACAACCAGTGCGATTGCAGCCGTAATCACCGGAATCCTCTGCTGTCCGATTGCCTGCAGAACTCCATTGGAAATATTTGACATTCCATTGAGCAGGATCGAAAAAGAACCAAGGATCAGCAGGTTGGCTGCCAGTCCTGTGGAATTTCCGTAAAGCAAAAATACAATCGGCTGTGCAAGCACTGCCAGTCCCATGGCACATGGGGCGGAAACTACCATAGAAAGCTGTACGGTCTGGTCAATGCACTCTCTGGTCGCTTCAATGTCTCCGGTGGCATACAGGGCGGAAACTTCCGGAATCATGGAAGTAGGTGCCGTACTGGACAGCGTCAGAGGAATATTAATAATTGTCATAAAGTAAGTAGCATACTCTGCATATAAAATACCAATCTGTGCCGCATCTCCACCTCTTCTTCCCAGAATATCCGAGAAAAGATACCCATTGATATAAGCATTTACATTATAAACAAAGGCGCTGAGAATGATCGGCGAAACAACCAGGATGATCACACGAAAAATCTCTTTGTAGGACTCTTCCTGGTGTCTGTGATCTCTCTCTACCCGGTGCAGGATTTTTCTGCGGTTTACACCATATACCAGAAGCATGAATGCCAATGCAGTCACCACTCCGGCTCCGGTTCCTACTGTGGAACCTGCTGCCCCCCATTTTGCAATGCTGTTCTCTGTTCCATCTGAGAATGCATTGATAAATCCCCATGCAGCCAGAAGACTGACTGCCGCATTAAATACCTGCTCAATGATCTGGGAGATAGATGTTGGCATCATATTTCTGTATGCCTGAAAATATCCTCTGAATACCCCAAGAATACCGGACAAAAAAATCGTCGGAGCCAGGATCTGAAGTGCCGGAATTGCATCCTTCTGATTCTGAGGGATGATCAGCCCTGCTCCAAAGAGACAGAATAAACCGACCACTCCGCCAATCACCATGGCATAGATCATGGCACCCTTAAAGAACTTATGTGCATTTCTGTAATCCTTCAGAGCAATACGCTCGGAGATCAGCTTGGATACCGCCTGTGGAATACTAAAGGATGCGATCATCAGAAGGATCATATAGGCATTCTGTGCAAGACTTGTATAGCCCATTCCAAGGCTTCCGATAATATTGGAAAGGGGACTCTTGTACAGAAGACCGATCACCTTGGAGATCATAGCTGCAATCATCAGAAAGGATGCATTTTTTACTAAATTGTTTTTCTGATTCATGTTATCACTGTGTGTCTTTTACCTGACTACACATTACCTCTTTTCTTATATATTTTCTATCTGCCAGTCGATTGGTTCCAGACCATTGGCAACAAGAAATTCGTTTGTTTTACTGAAATGTTTACATCCGAAAAATCCCCTGTAAGCAGACAGAGGACTTGGATGAGGTGCCTCCAGGATCAGATGCTTCGGATTATTCAGCATGGATTTTTTCATCTGCGCCGGACGTCCCCAGAGCAGAAATACAATAGGACGGTCCTGCTCATTCAGAACCTGGATCGCAGCATCCGTAAACTGCTCCCAGCCGATCCCCCTGTGTGAATTTGCCTGATGGGCGCGTACAGTCAGAACTGTGTTCAGAAGAAGCACCCCCTGCTTCGCCCACTTCTCCAGATAGCCGTTATTGGGGATATAGCATCCACAGTCATCATGAAGCTCCTGATAAATATTCACCAGGGACGGCGGCGTCTCCACTCCTCTCTTTACGGAAAAACAAAGCCCATGAGCCTGCCCGTCATTATGATAGGGATCCTGACCCAGGATTACTACCTTCACTTCATTCAACGGTGTAAAATGAAATGCATTAAACAGATCATCCGCAGGAGGAAAAATCTTCCTGGTCTGATATTCTGTCATCACCGTTTTATATAATTTTGCATAATACGGCTGGTGAAACTCTCCCTTCAGGGCTTCCAGCCAGTCACCTGAAATTGCTGACATACCTTATCCTTCACCTCTTATATTTTTCGTGGTCATCGTCTGACAGAAATTCCCCTGTCAGACAGATAATCCTTCACCTGAGAAATCTCCAGTTCTTTATAATGGAACAAAGACGCAGCCAGTGCAGCATCTGCTCCCCCTTCGGTCAGTGCATCATAAAAATGCTCCAGTGTACCTGCACCGCCTGATGCGATCACAGGAATGGAGACAGCATCAGCAATTGCTCTGGTAAGAGCCAGATCATATCCTGCTTTTGTACCGTCACAGTCCATACTGGTAAGAAGGATTTCCCCTGCGCCCAAAGCTTCCACTTTCTTTGCCCACTCTATGGCATCAATCCCTGTATCCAGTCTTCCGCCATGTTTGTAAATATTCCATCCGCCGTCTTCTCTGCGCTTGGCATCAATAGCCACAACTACGCACTGGCTTCCAAACTTGTCAGCCGCCTCACTGATCAGTTCCGATCTGTCAATTGCTGCAGAATTTACGGAAATCTTATCTGCTCCTTCTCTCAGCAGTTTCTTGAAATCATCTACAGTACGGATACCGCCGCCTACTGTAAACGGGATAAATACATTGGCAGCAACCCGTCTTACCATGTCAACTACCGTATCTCTCTGTTCGCAGGATGCTGTAATATCGAGAAACACCAGTTCATCTGCTCCTGCTGCATCATAGGCTTTGGCAATCTCCACCGGATCACCCGCATCGCGAAGCTGCACAAAATTTACGCCCTTTACCACACGTCCGTTATTTACATCCAGGCAGGGAATAATTCTCTTTGTAAACATTTTATTTTCCCTCCTTCTCAGTATTGCCGTCTTTTCCCACAGCAGCAAAATTTTCAAGTATCTTCAGTCCCCATTTGCTGCTCTTTTCCGGATGGAACTGGCAGGCAAATACATTGTCCTTTTCTACGGAAGCATGAATACAGGTGCTGTATTCTGTAGTAGCCTTTACAATCTCAGGCTCCTCTGCCTGCAGATAATAAGAATGCACAAAATATACATAGGTCTGTTCCGGGATTCCCTGAAACAGTCTGCCATTATTCTGAAAATGCAGGGAATTCCATCCCATATGTGGAATCTTAAGCCCGGGCGCAGGCGGAATCTTAACAATTTTCCCTTTCAGGATTCCAAGGCCTTCCACCCCCGGTGTCTCCTCGCTGCTTTCAAAAAGGAGCTGAAGTCCCAGGCAGATTCCAAGAAATGGCGTCTTCTTCTCTACAATCTCATGGATCACAGGTACAAGTCCGTATGTATGAAGATTCTCCATCGCCTGTCCAAAACTTCCCACGCCCGGCAGGATTACTTTATCCGCATTTAACAAAGTCTGCGGATTGCGGGTTACTGTTGTTTCTTCCCCAAGATAATGAAGTGCTTTTTCTACACTTTTAATATTTCCGGCATCATAGTCAATTATTGCAATCATGTTATCCTCCTGATGTCATTATCTGTTTTCCTCATTATGGTAATCCAAAGGTTTTCCGGATCACATGTCAGACCGGAATAAAATATCCGATCAAAACGCTCCAATACAGTATAACCCAAAAACAGACAGTTGCAAAGTGCTTTCTTTGCTTCTGTCTGTTTTTATTCCGGTCATACTACCGGTTACTGTTCACTACGTTCACAATACCCGGATATCTTATCACTGCCTGCAATCCAGAGTGAACCAGAACTCCACGCCATTATCATAATTACATACCCCATATTTCTGGTTCATACTCTCAATGATTGCCTTAACAATTGAAAGTCCGATACCACTTCCGCCATATTCTCTTGTCCGGGCCTTATCTACTTTGTAGAATTTATTCCAGAGATTTGGGATATCCTCTTCCGGAATCGGAGTACCTGTATTAAATACGGTTACTTTCACACAGTCCTCTTCCTGAAGAACCTTAATTTCTACTTTTCGTTCTCCGTCCAGATGGTTCAGTGCATTGCTTGTATAATTGGTCACAACCTCTTCAATCTTAAACTCATCCGCCCATACATATACAGGTTCTGTTTCTTCAAAAATCACAGTTGCTTCTTTCTGTTCGATCATAATATGCATGGAACCAAGTACACCCCTGATCAGAGATACAATGTCAAATCTTTCCATCACCGGGGCATCTTTACCGGACTCCAGCTGATTCAGCGTCAGCAGGTTTTTGACCAGCTTGTTCATCTTTGAAGCCTCATCCATAATAACTTCACAGTAAAATTCCCTGCTTTCCGGATCATCGGAAATATTTTCATTCAGCCCCTCTGCATATCCCTGGATCAATGCAATAGGAGTTTTCAGCTCATGAGAAACATTATCAAGAAATTCCTTACGCATCTCATCAATTTTAATCTTATCTTCTATGTCTTTCTGAAGCTTGTTATTAGCTGATTTCAACTCTGAGATCGTGCTCTCAAGTTTTCTGGACATTTTGTTAAAGTTATCGCCAAGTACATCAATCTCATTACCTGCCCTGCTTTGATATCTGGCATCAAAATCCAGATCAGACATCTTCTCTGATAATTTGGTCAGTTCACTGATCGGGCGGGTAATACGATTTGTCATCACAAGAATCACAATACCGCTGACCACAATTATGATTATTCCTACAATGAAGTAAAAACTGTTGGAAATAGATGCACTTTCCTTAATACTTTCCAGAGGAGAACGAATCAGGAAATAGTAACCATTATCAAACTGTCCCCAGCATTCCACATATTCCATGCCTGCAAAGCGATCATGCACCTGCCACATGGTACAGGTATCTGTCTTTTTGAGCACACGACTGTGCTGCATATCCTGATCCAGATTATTAATATACCCAAACAGCTTACTGCGGAGCATTTTTGCCATATTATTCTCTCCCCAGTAATAATAACCGCTGTTTTCCTCATTTACTATGATCCAGGTAAGGTTATTTCTGGAACTGCTCCTCTCAATCTCATCCGAAATCTCATCTGTTGCCCCTTTTTTGTCCTCTTCTATATCTGTATCATACTGCAGGATGTCATCCAGATTCATCTGAGACAACACTTCTTTTGCCTCCTCCAGCACTTCTACTTTTTTGGATACATAATATTTTTCAAGAAAAAGACCATTGATCAGAGTAATGGTAAAGATCGAAAGCAGTAACAGACATATAAACACTACTGAAATCTGATGTTGCAGAGTATGAAATTTTTTATCTGTTTTTCCGGTTCCTGTCATTCGTCTACCTCAAACTTGTATCCCATACCCCATACAGTCTTTATATATTCACCTTTATCTCCCATTTTACTTCTGAGCTTCTTAACATGGGTATCAATCGTACGGGCATCTCCAAAGTAGTCATAATTCCATACAGAATTCAGGATCTTTTCTCTGGAAAGTGCGATTCCCTGATTCTCCAGAAAATATGTCAGAAGTTCAAATTCCTTAAAGCTCAGTTCCATAGGCTTACCATCCACAGTAGCCAGATGTGCTGCTTTATCTATAACAATGCCGCCTGCTGAAATCACATCTTCCGGATTATTCTGACCTGTACGTCTCAGAATTGCCTCCACTCTTGCAACAAGGATTTTCGGACTGAATGGTTTGGAGATGTATTCATCTACCCCCAGATCAAATCCAAGAAGCTCATCTCTCTCATCACTTCTTGCAGTCAGCATAATGATCGGAACTTTTGAGTTCTTGCGAATCTCACGGCAAACTTCCCATCCATCCATCTTCGGCATCATGACATCCAGAATGATCAGTGCGATGTCCTTCTCCTCATAAAAGATATCCATGGCTTCTTCACCATTACCGGCTTCCAGTACCTGGAAATTCTTCTTTGTCAGGAAATCCTTTACCAGCTTTCTCATGCGGCTCTCATCATCCACCACCAGGATTTTTAATGTATCCATTTGATCCCCTCCGTTTTTCTTCATTATTTTCCGAAACAGTTTTTACTTTTTATTTATACTGTTTTCCGAGTATTGTTAAAATCCACGACTGTTCAGCGCCTTTACAGCCACAGCGCAAAATCCGGGAAAATCGCCCTCAGCAACAGATTTTATCTTTCATATGGTTACTATAGCAGAGATTTATGTAAGATTTGTGAACATATGACAGAAAAATTATAAGTATTGCTGTTCACAACACCAAGCAGGCCCAAATATAAAAATCTTCTTGACAAATTCTGTTTTTATTTCTATACTGTTAATCAGTCGATATATCTTATATAATGAATGATATATCAATATTAAAAAGTGCTTTCGTCTCATCACCAGTGCTGTTTTATGAAAAAACAGCGTTGCAGACTCATTTTCAGGGCTTGTACTGGTTTCGACGGGGGCTTTGAAGTTGGGGAAGCCATCCGCAGACTCCCAGACTGCGTACCAACCGGGAAACTAAATATAAACGCAGACGAACAGTACGCGTTAGCAGCCTAATTGCTGCTCGTCAGCCCTGATGCACTCACACTTCAGGAATCTGACGTCGACCATGTGAGAAACCTTGCCGGGTAAGCTTTGCCCCGGTAGATGTATCATGAAGCTACTAAGGTTGTAAGCCTGTCGGTGGGCGTACATCCAAGGGAATGTTAAAACAGCGACTGTGATGGGAGATGCCTCAATGAATAGGCTTTCGGACGCGGGTTCAATTCCCGCCAGGTCCATAAAAAACATCCACAGGGTAATTCCCTGTGGATGTTTTTTATTCACCAAACTGTTGTGCACATTCTTTCAGCATTTCGCGGATTGGCAAATGGTACGGACATCTGGTTTCACATTTGCCGCATTCTATACAGGCGGAAGCCTTCACCGCAAGAGAACTGTAACGGTTTCTTGCCCAGTCTCCCAGCCCGTAACGGTTAAGATAGCCTGCGAACAGGAACACACCCGAAATATCGATTCCCACACTGCATGGAGCACAGTAATTACATCTGCGGCAGAAATTTGTGCCAAGCTGATTCCGTACTGTCTGAACTTCCTCCAGTTCTTTCTCGCTTAACGGGGAATCATCAAGACAGGCCTTTATATTCTCCTCGATTTCCTTCTCTTCCGCCATTCCCGGGATCACAATAGTAACGTTCTTATTCGAACAGACATAACGCAATGCCAGCGTTCCATTTTCAATTGCTCCACCGGCCAGAGGTTTCATATCAATAAAGCCGATGTTTTTCTCCTCACATTTTGAGATCAGCTCTTCCCCCTGACTCTCTACAATATTATATGGAAACATAATAGTTTCCACCCAGTCAAGCTCCAGAGCCCGGGCAAAAACCTCCACAGAATGAGCGGTCAGACCAATATGTCCGATTTTTCCTGCTGCTCTTGCCTCCTGCAGTGCTTCAAGGGCACCACCGGCCGCCTGCACCTGATCAAGCTGTTCCATACTCGGATTATGCACCTGGTATAATTCAATATGATCTGTACGAAGATTATGAAGACTCTTCTCAATATCTTCAGCCATGGCTTCCTTTGTACGTGCCATGGACTTTGTGGCAATTATAAATCTGTCCCTGATACCTTCCAGTGCATATCCCAGATATTCTTCACTGACCGTATATCCTCTGGCTGTATCAATATAATTTACTCCCCGGTCTGCCAGCTTATGCAGCAGTGTCTTTGTTCCTTCCGCATCAATTTTCTGGATCGGTATCCCGCCAAGGCCCATTCTGGAAACCCTGAGACCGGTTTTTCCAAGTGTTACGTATTCCATATTTTTTCTCCTATTCCAATCAAAGATAAAAACTGCCACCGGATCTTACCGATGGCAGTCTGATTATCTCTTTACAACTGTTAATCAGAAAAAACAACTGGTTTCATCCTGATTATACTCGAGAAAGATATTCTCCTGTTCTTGTATCGATTTTCAGTTTGTCGCCCTGGTTAACGAACAGCGGAACCTGAACCTGTGCACCTGTTTCTACAGTAGCCGGTTTTGTAGCACCCTGTGCTGTATTTCCGGCAAATCCCGGCTCTGTCTCAGTAACTTCAAGTTCTACGAACAGAGGAGGCTCAATAGCAAATACATTTCCGTTGTGGGAACAGATCTTAACCATCTCGTTCTCTTTAACGAATTTAAGAGAATCTCCAACCTGATCTTTTGTAAGACCAACCTGATCGTATGTCTCTACGTTCATGAAGTAGTACAGATCACCATCATCATACAGATACTGCATATCTACACGCTCAATACGTGCAGCCGGGAATTTCTCTGTTGGACGGAAAGATTTCTCAAGAACTGCTCCTGTAATAATGTTTTTGTATTTTGTTCTTACGAAAGCAGCACCCTTTCCTGGTTTTACGTGCTGGAATTCAACGATCTGACATACGTTTCCGTCAATTTCAAGTGTGATACCGTTTTTGAAATCACCTGCTGAAATCATAGTTATATTTCCTCCTTAATAGTACAGTTCAGCAATGCTGTGTCTTTTGACAACAACAGCCGTTCAAAGTGTGTGTCCCTCTCATGCTTTTCTCAGTTTTGTGACACACTCTTATTTAATTTTATAATATTCTGCTGTTTTTTTCAACTATTTTTTACACATGTTTTTAATTTTTCTTCAAGCTGAGCAATCAGATCCTCAAACGGCTTATCTCCTGTGATCATCTCAACATCTGCAAACTTCGCATAAACCGGATCACGCTGTTTAAGAAGTTTCCTGATCTTATCTTCTCTGTCTTCTCCCTCGATCAGAGGATTGCTGCTGGAATTTTCCAGTCTCTTCTTCAATGTTGCATAAGATCCCTTCAAATATACTACAGTTCCCAGTTTTTTAATATATTTTTCATTCTGTTCCTGCATCGGAAGACCGGAACCAAGAGAAATGATCTTCTGCTCCGGATCATCGATCAGTGCCTTGATCACAGTTGTCTCAAGAGCTCTGTAAAATGGTTCTCCGAATCTGTCAAAGATTTCTTTCATTGTAAGGTTCATCTTCTTTGATACTACGCGGTCAACGTCTACAAAAGGAAGATTGAAATCTTTTGCCAGCCGTTTTCCTACTCTTGTCTTACCTGAACCCATAAATCCTATGATAACAATATGGTTCATGAATTCCCCTCCTCTTTGCGGTAAAAATATAGTACAATTCTTTCAAGATATCGTTTCAATACGATCTGAATCTCTTCTTTCGGATTGAGTGGTTTCACCAGAATATTCCGGATTCCTGTGCGTTTCGCACCATATATATCAGTAAAGAGCTGATCTCCTATAAAAACTGTATTACTTCTGTCTGTCCCAAGAAGTTCCATTGCCCTGATATAATTTTTTGTTGAAGGCTTGTGTGCATTCTCGATAAACTGCGCTCCTATCGCATCATTAAAAGAAGAAACTCTCTCGTACTGGTTGTTTGACAGAAAACAGCATTTAAATCCAAGTTCCTTCAAATGTGCAAACAGCGCACATGCTCTCTCATCTGCCGGTGCACCATGAGGTACCAGAGTATTATCTATATCAAACAGAAGTCCTCTGTATCCCTGCGCATACAGATCATCGAAGTTTATCACATAGGTCGAATCCAGATATTCATCCGGAAAAAAGCAATTAAACATCCGTAGTCATTTCCTTTATTTATATTTTTCTGAAAACAAGATCAGCGATAAGTGTCTGACAGTACGCTGTCCCCGAAATACTGAATCATTATGATCAGCGTTCATTAAGAGGAACATATACTGCCGGTTCCAGAACATTCTTATATGCCGGACGGATGATCTTATCTGCATTAATGAGCTCTTCCATACGGTGCGCACTCCATCCTACGATACGTGCAACTGCAAACATCGGTGTATATAATTCCAGTGGCAGATCCAGCATACTGTACACAAAACCGCTGTAAAAGTCTACATTGGCGCTTACACCTTTATAAATACGACGCTCTTCTGCAATTACTTCAGGTGCCAGACGTTCCACCATAGAATACAGGGCATAATCTTTCATTCTGCCTTTTTCCCTTGCCAGAGTTTCCACATATGCCTTGAAAACTTCAGCTCGCGGATCAGACACTGAATAAATCGCATGTCCCATTCCATAGATCAGTCCTTTCCGGTCAAATGCCTCTTTATGAAGAAGTCTCTTCAGATATGTCCGGACCTCGTCTTCATCCTTCCAGTCCTTAACTTCCTTCTTCATATCATCAAACATCCTGACAACTTTAATGTTGGCACCGCCATGCTTTGGTCCCTTTAATGAGCCAAGTGCTGCGGCAATCGCAGAATATGTATCAGTTCCTGATGAAGAAACCACATGAGTTGTGAATGTAGAGTTATTACCTCCGCCATGTTCCATATGAAGGATAAGCGCAATATCCAGGATCTTTGCCTCCAGATGTGAATACTTCTTATCCGGGCGAAGCATTCTCAGAATGTTCTCTGCTGTGGTAAGTTCTTTCTTCGGATTATGGATATAGAGACTTTTATCTTTAATATAATGGTTATAAGCCTGATATCCATAAACAGATAAAAGCGGAAATACACTGATCAGATTCAGACACTGTCTGAGCACATTCGGCAATGATGTATCGTCAGGGTTGGTATCATAAGAATATAAAGTAAGCACACTTCTGGAAAGCCCGTTCATGATATCCTTGCTCGGAGCCTTCATTATAACATCACGCACAAAATTTGTAGGAAGTGACCGCTGATTTGCCAGAAGCTGTGTAAAATCTGCAAGCTGTTTCTTATCCGGAAGACTGCCAAATAATAAAAGATAGGTAACTTCTTCAAATCCATATCTGTCATCTTCGATAAATCCCCTGGTAAGATCTTTGATATCATATCCTCTGTAGGAAAGACTTCCAGCACATGGAACTTCTTTGCCATCAACAATCTTTGTGGCTTTCACATTAGAAACCTGAGTCAGGCCTGCAAGAACCCCTTTTCCATTAATATCACGAAGACCTCTCTTCACATCATATTTTGCATACAGAGAAAGATCCAGACTTGTATGTTCCTTGCAAACCTCCGTCAGATTTTCAATTTCAGGTGTTACTTTGGTTTTAAATCCCGCCATGTAATAAATCTCCTTTCTTCACAATTCTCTCGATAATGATTCCCTCCTCGTTTCTGTCATCGCAACAATTTGCAGATGCACATCTCTGTAAATATTATAGCATTTTTTTCTCTTTCGGTCTACATCTTATATATTCTGTTTCTGAACATAAAAAATCAGATTGTTACTGTTCACTCCCAATGTCATTAACTTAAGAGATTGTTGCTTGTTAAACAGGCAATGATCTCTCTG
>OMEJ01000716.1_pt1 | contig 19392 bp, 16 predicted proteins | sample 1645361 | NCBI WGS metagenome assembly OMEJ01 (sample SAMEA103958156, study PRJEB25191) | human gut metagenome
GCTTGTCCTGCTGCTCCGGCGGCACGGTCAGCACGCTGCCCACCGAGGGATTGACTGCCTCCAGCCCCCGCACCTGGGCTTTACCCTCTGTTAAGGACGCTCCGCCGCTCTCCAGCAGCTTGCAGTCGGTGTCCATCAGCCAGCGGCTGCCGCCGCTCTCAATCCACGCCACCGGAACGCTGGCCGTCACGTGGATGACAAAGGTATCGGGGTATTTCCGCTCAAAATTCACGGTACCGATATAGGGGAGCTGGGTGTAAATACGGCTGCTGATCTGGTATTTGTTGAGGGTAAACAGGTTGTCCCCCTGCTCCACGCCGGATACCCGGCGGATCTCCTCCTCCGTATAGGGGGAGTCCCCCGTGATCTCCACGGTGCTCACCCGGAAGAATACCACACAGCCCATCAAAATGGCGGCGAAGATGATCAGAACGGACAGCAGCTTATAGAGCGCGCTGAAGCGCCCCCGATTCCGCCGCCGTCCCCGTCTGTTCCTTCTCGCCGCCATTCCAACTGCTCTCCTGTCTGTTCTGGTTTCTGTCAGTATCCCACAGAAAGGTTGCGGATTTGTGAACGTATCCTAAGAAAACCCTTAAATCCGCCGGATCTCTGCGCCCAGGCGGCGGAGATCTCCCTCCAGGGACTGGTAGCCCAGAGAGGTGAAGCCGAACTTTTCGCAGATGGTCTTCAGCATGCACTGACCGCGCTGGGTGGTGCCGTCGGCATACTCCTCCAGGTGCTGCTGTCCCTCGTCGCCCTCCAGCTCCTGGATGGTGCGGCGGGCCAGCAGGTCCATGTCGGAATTGCCGCGGGAGAAGTTGAGGTATTTGCAGCTGTACATGATGGGGGGGCAGGCGGAACGCATGTGGACCTCTTCCGCGCCGGACTCATAGAGGAATTCCACCGTCTCCCGCAGCTGGGTGCCCCGGACAATGGAGTCGTCCACGAACAGCAGCTTCTTGCCCTCGATGAGCTCGGGCACGGGGATCTGCTTCATCTTGGCCACCTGGTTGCGCACCTCCTGATTGGCAGGCATAAAGGAGCGGGGCCAGGTGGGAGTGTATTTTACGAAGGGGCGGGCAAAGGGCTTGCCGCTGCGGTTGGCAAAGCCGATGGCGTGGGGCAGACCGGAGTCGGGCACGCCGGCCACATAGTCTACCTTGGGCAGCGCGCCACGGGACACCTCGTCCCGGGCCATGATCTCACCGTTGCGGTAGCGCATGACCTCCACGTTGATGCCCTGATAGTTGGAGTTGGGGTAGCCATAGTAGGTCCACAGGAAGGCGCAGATCTTCATCTCCTCGCCGGCGGGGGAGAGGGTCTCACACTCGTCGGCGGTGATACGCACGATCTCACGGGGACCCAGCTCGTAGGCGTCCTGATAGCCCAGCTTGTGGTAGGCGAAGGACTCAAAGGAGACGCAGTGTGCACCCTCCTTCTTGCCCACCAGCACGGGCAGACGGCCCACCCGGTCACGGGCGGCGATGATCTCGCCCTTCTCCGTCAGAATGAGCAGGGTGAGAGAGCCCTGGATCTCCTCCTGAGCGTGGAGAATACCGCTGACCAGATCATCCTTTTGGTTGATGAGGGCGGCGGCCAGCTCGGTGGCGTTGACCTTGCCCGAACTCATGGCCATGAACTGGTGGCCGTGGTCGGAGAAATAGCGCTGGATCAGCTCCTCCGAGTTGTTGATGATACCCACCGTAGTGATGGCGTACAGCCCCAGGTGGGACCGCACCAGCAGGGGCTGGGGGTCCGTGTCACTGATACAGCCGATGCCGCAGTTGCCGTGGAACTCGCTCAGGTCCTTCTCGAACTTGGTGCGGAAAGGGGTATTTTCAATGGAGTGGATCTGGCGTTGAAATCCGTCCTGCTCGTCGTAGATCAGCATACCGCCCCGGCGGGTGCCCAGGTGAGAGTGGTAGTCCACTCCGAAGAAGATATCCAGGGTCACGTCCTGGTGCGCCACCGCGCCAAAAAAGCCTCCCATGTTAGTGCCTCCCTAAGTTAGTCTTGATCAATCTTACTTACCCAGCAGACGGCGGGCCATCTCCTGATAGGCACCCTCCACGTTGCCCAGATCCCGGCGGAAGCGGTCCTTATCCAGCTTCTCTCCGGTCTTGGAGTCCCAGAAACGGCAGGTGTCGGGGCTGATCTCGTCGGCCAGGACGATGGTGCCGTCGGCGGTCTTGCCGAACTCCAGCTTGAAGTCAACCAGGGTGACGCCGCACTCGGCCAGGGTCTTCTTCAGGAAGTCGTTGACCTGGAAGGCATACTTCTTGATGAGGTCGATCTCGTCCCAGGTGGCCAGCTTCAGAGCGACCGCGTGGTAATCGTTGATGAGGGGATCGTGAAGATCATCGTTCTTATAGGAGAACTCGATGGTGGGCTCGTCAAACACGATGCCCTCCTTCACGCCGTAGTTGCTGGCAAAGTGGCCGGCAGAGATATTGCGGACGATGACCTCCAGGGGGACAATGGAGACCTTCTTCACCGCGGTCTCACGCTCGCTGAGCTCCTCCACAAAGTGGGTGGGCACGCCAGCCTTCTCCAGCTGCTGCATGAGGTAGTTGGTCATCTGGTTGTTGATGGCGCCCTTACCGGTGATGGTGCCCTTCTTGGCGCCGTCAAAGGCGGTGGCGTCGTCCTTGTAGGAGACGATAACAACATTGGGGTCCTCGGTGGAATAGACCTTCTTGGCCTTGCCCTCGTACAGCTGCTCCAGTTTGTTCATAATGAAATCCTTCCTTCCTGATGTTGTTTCAAACGATATGTTGAAAAGTGGATCTTGCAAATGGGCGGGAACGCGGGGGTCAGGCCAGCTCGGCCTGAAGCTTCTGCTCCTTCTGAGCGATCTGATCGGCCATCTTCTCCCGGGCGGCGTCCAGCTTGGCGGCCAGCTCGTCATCCGAGACAGCCAGAATCTGGGCGGCCAGCACGGCAGCATTTTTCGCGCCGTTGATAGCCACGGTGGCCACAGGGATACCGCTGGGCATCTGGACGGTAGCCAGCAGGGCGTCCAGTCCGTCCATGGCGCCGCCCTTCATGGGGATGCCGATGACGGGAAGGGTGGAGTTGCCCGCGAAGGCGCCGGCCAGGTGGGCGGCCATGCCCGCGGCACAGATCAGCACGCCAAAGCCATTGGCCCGGGCGGACCGGGCAAATTCCGCGGCGGCGGCAGGGGTGCGGTGGGCGCTGAGAATGTGGGCCTCAAAGGGAATGCCGAACTCCTCCAACTGGGTACAGGCACCCTTTACTACCGGCCAGTCGCTATCCGAGCCCATGATCACAGCCACTTTTTTGCTCATAGATGCTCTCTCCTTTCAGATGGTCCGATCCAAACGCCATAAGGTTTCTTGTTTTTGGAAAAGAAAAAAGTCAGGCCATCTGCGCGCACAGACAGCCTGATCATCTCTTATGCTTTTGGATATTTGGACAGATTGGGACCGTGGAAAATACAATCCAGGTGAAAAACGGAATGGAAAAATCCGCAAACCATGGAAGAACCTCCTTGTCCCATCAATCAGAGTTCCATTTTATCGAATCCTTGGAGAATTTGCAAGAGGCCCTGGGAAATTCGTAGGCTTGTACAAGGAAGACGGGGAAAAGTCAGGGGGGAGTTGTACAGGGGTGGAGAGCGGACAGGGGTTACAGCAGTCCGGACACGCTTAAAATATGGGAGACTTCACCGGCGCGTACAGACCAGGCGCCTGCGGCGCCGTGGGAACGGCGGCGGGGAGCGGTCCAGGATGGGATCTCCTCCAGCGCGTGCTGGCAGACGGTAAGAAACTCCTGGGGGGAGTGAGCGGCGTAGATCACGTCAGGATAGGGCTCCACCTGATCGGGCCAGACCATGGTGACAATGGGCAGTCCGGTAGACAGATACTCATAAATTCGAGTGGGGATCACGTCGCAGTCGGGCTGATCGTCCCGGAGGAAATTGAGCAGTACCTGACACTGTGCCAGATGTTCCGGAACCTCCATCAGGGGACAGGAGGGGCGCAGTACCACGTTGGGCAGACGGGAAAGCCGGCGCAGGAAGGGGTTGTGCTCTCGATGGCCCAAGAGCAGAAACGTCCAGTCGGGCCGGGCCTGGGCGGCGTAGAGCAGGGGGGACAGGTCCAAATCATAGTGGATGGTGCCTGCATAGCCCAGTACAGGACCCTGAAAAGGGGAACTGGGACGTACCCGGTCGGGAGCGGTGGCCTTGGCAAAGAGCGGGTAAGTCCCGCCGTTGGGAAGCAGAGCGATGTTGCTGCTGCAGGGGGACAGACGGTCCATCAGATCGGAAGAGGCGGCAAACACCACGTCGGCCGCGCCGGCCAGCGCGCCCTCCCAGGCCAGGGGCAGATCGTCCCACTCCCGGTCGCAGTCGTAAACCAGCCCGTCGTAGTCCAGCCGGTCCAGCAGATGGACGTGCTCCGGACAGGTGGTCCACAAGAGAGGGGCGGAGAACCGGGCGCGGGCGGCCTTGGAGGCAATGAAGCGGCTGAGCTTCTGCTGCCCCAGACGGAAGAAATGGCCAAAGCGCTCGTCCATGGGGAGCAGAAGGGGAGGGAGCGTATAGACGGTGATATTCTGTTTGACCTGCCGGCCTTTGGCGTGGAAGCTGGGGTCGTTCCAGCGGGCGGCAGGGGAAAAATATAGGATCTGGGTGTCTTTGAGCCGGGAGAGCAGCTGCTGAGTCCGGCCGGGGGAGGCACTCCAGGGTTCATTGGAGAGGCAGATGATTTGCTTCAACGGGACAGACCTCCTGTAAACAGGGCTCCACCGCCCTTGCGCAGCGGAGAAAAAGCGGGTATAATACCATAACTACCTGCCGATTCCACCCAGGGAAACGGGCAGGGACAAGAACATTATATCGGGCCTGAGAGGGCCGGTCAAGGACGGATAGGAGGAAAAAATATGCCGCTGGCGATACAGGGAATAGACGAGGCGGTGCTGCTGTGGATCCAGGAGGCGGTGCGGCAGGCGTGGCTGGACCCGGTGGTCAAGGCCTTTACCACGCTGGGCAACGCGGGGATATTGTGGATCGTGCTTTCTGTGGCCATGCTGTTCTGGCGGCCCACCCGGAAAGCAGGACTGCTGGCGGGCTGTGCGCTCATCTTCAGTCTGCTGTTTACCAACCTGGGGCTGAAGCTGATCCTTACCCGGCCAAGACCCTATACGGTGGTGGAGGGTCTGATCCCTCTGCTTACCTCCGGCGACCCCAACTCCTTCCCCTCCGGGCATACCTGCGCCGCCTTTTCCGCAGGGCTGGTGTGGGCCAGGATCCTTCCAAAACCCTGGATGCGCCGCACGGCGGTGATCCAGGCGGTGCTGATGGGGCTCTCCCGGCTGTATGTGGGGGTGCACTACCCCAGCGACGTGCTGGGCGGCGCTCTGGTGGGTACCGTGTGCGCTATGCTGGCCCTATATATTGGCCGGTTCTGGCAGAGACGACAGGAGCATAACCTTCAATAATATAAAAATGGACCCGCTGCATGCTGCAGCGGGTCCATTTTTATACGTAGAGTCAGGTCACGGTAAGATAGTCAGCGGAGACATAGCCGGTGACTGCCTGGCCAGAGCCGTTGGAGAAGAGGACCTGATACCAGCCGTCCGTGCTGTCGTCCAGAATGACCACTCTGCGTCCATAGGTGAGGCTGGAGATGATGGAGTAAGTGGTGCCGGGACCGGAGCGCACATTCAGGCTGGGTTCGGCCGTCACTTGACCCACCTGCTCCGCGCTTTCACAGGTGAACACGGCGCTGGCGGACAGAGAGCCCAGTGTGGCGGTGATGGTAACCTGGGCGGTGCCGCTGCCGGTGTACACATTGGTCACGGTGCCGTCGGAAGAGACGGCGGCGATGGTAGGATCACTGGAGCGCCAGGAGACCGTTCCCTGAGCTCCGGTGAGCACGGCCTGGATCTGGAGAGATTGGGCCGAGGCCAGCTGGGACTGGGTGGGATCCAGGGTGAGGGTGGCGTTCGGGTCCACAGTGGGCTGCTCGGGCTGCTCCGTCTCATCGTAGGTGAGCAGGCGGTACAGCAGAGCGGCCATTTCCGCACGGGTCAGATTGCCCCGGGGATTGATGGTATCGCCAGCGCCGCTGGCCACGCCCTGAGAGACCAAGGCGGCCATGTGGGGCTTGGCGTAGTCGGCAATCAGATCCTTGTCGGAGAACTGATCCAGTACGCTCAGGTCAGGGGTGGGGGAGGTGATGCCCAGAAGAGGCATGGCCTGGTGCAGAATGGTGAAGGCCTGCTCCCGGGTGACCAAGGTCTTGGGACCAAACTCCGTGGCGGAGATGCCGGAGACCAGACCGTTGGCGCTGGCCCAGGCAATGGCGGTGGCATAGTAATCTGTGGAGGCTACATCGGTGAAATTGGTGGGCTGTCCGGTTACGGCGGGACGGCCCAGAGCGCTGTAAAGCATCAGAACAAAGTCGCCCCGGGAGATGGAGTAATCCCGGCCAAACTCAGTGGGGGAAATGCCGCTGACGATGCCGTGCTCATAGCAGTACTCCACCGCGGTGTAGGACCAGTGGTCAGGGGTAACGTCGGTGTGGACATTGCTCAGAGAGACCGAGATGTTCTTGGTGACACCGCCCGCTTTGACGGTGATAGTGCCGCTGTTGCTGGTGCCGTTGGCGGTAAACAGGCCGTCCTTAGTGATGGTGCCCACGCCGCCGCTTACCGACCAGGTCACGCTGGCGGCAGAGCCGCTGCGCAGGGCGTCACGGGACCAGTAGGTTCCGGTGGCGGAGAGCTGTACCGAGTCGCCTGCCTTCATGGACAGGGAGGTCAGGGAACTGGAGCTGCCCGCCTTGGTGACGTTGAGCTGGGACAGGGCGGTGACCACGTGGATCTGGGCGGTGCCGTAGAGGCCCAGAGAGGGGGAGTAGATCTCAATGGTGTCGGTGCCGCCCTTGGCGCCGGCGGTATAGACCGAGCCGTTAAAGGAGCCCAGACCATTCTTCGAGGTGAACTGTGCGTCGGAGACCCGGGAATTGACGGTTTTGACTCCGTCATTGATGGAGACCACGTCGCCCAAGGTGACACTGGAGCCGGCCAGTACCACTAGGCCGTCCTCCTTCAAAGCCAGCCGGGTGGCAGGTCCGGTGCCGGGGTCGTCGGTGACCAGAAGAATAAAGGTGGCGCAGCTGCGGGGGTATCCGCCGGAGGGGGAGTTTTGAACGTCCACGCTGTCCGAGCCAGGCAGACGGGCGCTGAGGATGGAGGAGCCGCCGCCGTCCAGGTTGACCGCCCACTGGCAGCCCTGCTGAAGCAGCTCGTCGGCCAGATCCTTTTCACTCAGACCGCCGGAGTAGCCGGACTGACGGCCGTCTACCTCGTACAGCACCAGAGTGCCGTCTGCCTTGACACCCAGGGCGGTGCGGGGGTTGCGGCCATCCTTGCCGTAGACCCACTGGGAGCTGTCAGTAATGGCGCCGTTGCGTACAATGATGTCGCCCGCGCCGCTGGCCCACTGGGCATTGGAGAGGACCGAGTCGGAGCAGGAGGTGGTCAGGGTGACCCGGTCGCCCACATGGTAGCTGGCAAAGACCTCATAAAAGCCCGACTCATAGGCCGCGGTGAGAATGTAGTTATCTTCTCCGATGGGGACGGCGTCGGAGGTCTCAAAGACGTCGACCACTTCCAGGGTCAGGGTGCTGTTGACAGTAAGGTCGGTGCTTTTGCCGTTGTCAACTACTTTAAAACGGACCATACGGCCGCCGGCCGCATTGGTCTGGGTGGAGATGGTGGAAAAATCTTCATTATAAAGGTAGAGACCGCCGGAGGAGTTGCGCCACTTATTAAAATGGGTCAGCTCCACGGTGCTGTTGTCCCGCTGGTTGGTGAGGGTGATGTATACCTGGGGAGAGACAGACAGGGAGACCTGTCCGTTGACGGTGGCCACGGCGTTGTTGCCCTCGGGGCTGGATTTGTAGATGCCGTCCTCAATGGAGATGCCAAGAGGAACGCCGCCGTTTCCGAAAAAGTCACTGTTGATGCCGCCAATGACGTTATAGCCCATACTTTCCGCGTAGCTGATGGCCTTGTTAATGGTGGCCGCGCCGTAGGCTGTGCCCGAGGACTGGACCATGATGGGGTAGACATCGCTGTCGGGGCTGAGCTGGAAGGAGTAACTCTCCACCCGCCCGGCGGAGGAATGCTGGGTTATGGTGTTGACATAAGTCAGACCATCGGTGAGGGTCTGAGAGGAGGTCAGCCAACGGGTCCCAGCCGAGGCATAGGCGGTTGGAAGAGCGAGCGCTGCGGCCAGAAGCACTGCCGCAGCTCGTTTTGACAGAGATTGGACTGCGTGTTTCATGGGAACTCCTTTGCTGTAATAATAATGTGGATAGGGCCGAAAGGCGCCTGTGAAAAGGCGAACATAATACATTATAGCAGGAAAGCTTCTGGGATTCAATGGGAGAAACCAGGCAAAAAAACCGGGGAATGGGAGAAACAACCAAGAGGAAGTTATGAACAAGCCGTGAATCCGGCGCAAGAACAGTTGAAAAAGAAAAAACCTTGGTGTAGAATAAAGCGATTATTTCCATGGTGCGGACTGCGGTCCGGGAAAGGAGAGGAAAGCTTGGCAAAAAACAACGAAAATGCTACAAAAACCATCAGTATGGTTATGGCGATCACCTTGCTGGGCAAGGTGCTGGGATTATACCGGGATCATCTGATGGCGGTGCACTACGGAACCACCGGGATGGAGGCCAAGGCGTTTTATATCGCCAGCCGTATTCCCCGGGTCTTTTTTGACGTGGTGTTTGCCTCCGCGATTGCGGCCTGCTTTATTCCCGTGTTCAGTGAGTACCTGACCAAGAAAGGGAAGAAAGAGGCCTTTCGTTTTGGCGGCAACTTCCTGTCGGTGATGGCGCTGCTCACCGCTGTGCTCACCGTGCTGGGTATGGTATTTGCCCAGCCGCTGGTCACTTTGTTTGCCGACGGTTACGATGCCGAGACTGCGGCCCTGGCCGCATCCCTCACCCGGGCCATGTTCCCCACGGTGCTGTTTACCGGAGTAGCCTTCTCCTTTGTGGGTATTTTGCAGTCCATGGACCGCTTCAATATCCCGGCTCTCATCAGCACTGTGTCCAATTTGGTCATCATCGGCTACTTCTTTTTCCTGGATGACCGGTTCGGCGTATACGGACTGGCGGCGGCCTATCTGGTGGGCTGGCTTCTCCAGGCTCTCATCCAGGTGCCCACGCTGCGGCGGCTGGACTTTCATTACCACCCGGACTTCTCCTTCCGCTCAGAGGGGATGCGAAAAGCCTTCTCTCTGATGGGACCGGTGATGATCTCCACCTGGGTGCAGCCCATTAACCTGACCATCAACACCAAGTTCGGCTCCCACCTCTACGATGGAGCGGGCGTGTCGGCCATGGAATACTCCACCAACCTGTATCTGGTGGTGGCGGGCGTGTTTATCCTCTCCATCACCAACGTGATCTTCCCCAAGCTCTCCCGGCTGACGGCGGAGCACCAGGAGGATGCGTTCCGGGACACCATCCGTCAGACGGTGCACAGCAGTCTGTTTTTCGTTATGCCCATGGCGGCGGGAATGATGACTCTGGCCCGGCCCATGGTCTCCTTCCTCTACGGAGGCGGAGCCTTTGACGAATTCTCGGTGAATATCACCTCCCAGGCTCTGGTGTGGGTGTCCCTGGGCATGGTGGGCTACGGCCTGCAGAATATTCTCAGCCGGGCCTATTTTGCCCAGCAGAACGGACGCACCCCCCTGATTGCCGGCGGGATCTCCATTCTGGCCAATGTTGTGGGCTGTATGCTGCTCACCGAGCCTTTGGGCGTGGCCGGTCTGGCCATCTCCTCCTCGATCTCTTCCACTCTGTACGCTCTGCTGCTGCTGATCCCCCTGCAAAAACAGGGCGGCGGCGTGTTCAATGCCGGCTTTGGCAAAGACGCAGGCAAGATGCTGGTGTCCACGGTGGGCATGGCTGCGGTGGTGCTTGCGGTGCGGTACGGCCTGGAGAACCTGCTGCCCCAGGGAAAGGTAGGGGAGCTGGTGCTGCTGGGAATCTGCGCCTTGGTCGGCGTGGCGGTGTATTTCCTGTTGGCTACCCTGACCGGACTGGATGAAGCGAATATGGTCCGGAATATGGTGAAACGAGTGCGGAAACGAGGTTAAAGAACATATGGAACAAATGCGAACCATAATACAAGCCAGCGTGCTTTATCGTGTGCTGGCGGCGATTTGCCTGTGGTTCAGCGGTCAGTGGCAGCGAAGCGGCGTGATCCAGTGGTTCATCCACCCGCCCCTGGCCCTGGAACAGGCGGAGTCAAAAAGCAGTGTCTTTTACCGTCTGTGGGATAAGATCCACCAGTTTTTGAACTGGCTTTGGCGGATGCTGTGCCTGGAGAAGCTGTTTGCAGGAAGTATTTTTCTGAAAAGCTGGCTGTGGTGCGGCGCGGCAGTGGTTTTGGCCCCCATTTTGCCTACCATGGCGGTGTTGGGGCTGGCGATGGTGGGCAGCTTCTCCGTGCTGCTCAACCTGATGCGGGACCGGCAGCGGGACCTGTTCTATGTCCCCATGAACCGCTATATCTGGCTGTATGCCGGCATCTATCTGGTAGGAACCTTCTTCTCGGTGAATCTGAAAGGAAGCCTGCTGGGCGGCATGCTCACCGTGGCCTTTGTGCTGTTTACCATTATGCTGGAAAACGCTGTCACCACCCGGCGGCAGCTGGATGTGCTTATTGCCATGATGGTGCTGGCCGGAACGGTGGTTGCCCTGTACGGTATCCTCCAATATCTCTTCGGCTGGGGTTATCAGTCCACGGCCTGGGTGGACACCGACATGTTTGGCGACAGCTTCCGGGTACCCTCCACCCTGGAGAACCCCAACATGCTGGGCCAGTACCTGATCCTGGCCATCCCTCTGGGCGGTGCGGGCCTGCTGTCCGCCAAGGACTGGGCACAGCGGGTGTGGTACTTCATCTGCTGCGGCATCATGTGCGTATGTATGCTGCTTACCCTGTCCCGGGGCGCCTGGCTGGGCCTGCTGTTTGCCGGCTTCCTCTTTGTCCTGTTTTTGCAGCCCCGGCTGCTGCTGCTGGCCCCCATTGCCCTGGTGGCCCTGTACTTTGTACTGCCGGATACCATTATCAACCGCTTCTCCAGTATCGGTGATTTGGGAGACAGTTCCACCTCGTACCGCGTGTACATTTGGATCGGCACCCTGGCCATGCTGAAGGACTACTGGCTGTGCGGCATCGGACCGGGCGACGCGGCCTTCAATCTGGTCTATCCGAAATATAGTTACAGCGGGATTGTGGCTCCCCACGCCCACAACCTGTATCTGCAGATCGTGTGTGACGCGGGTATTGTTGCACTGGTGATTTTTGTGCTGCTGCTCTACCGCTTCTTCCGGGATATGTGTGCCTCGTTCTGCCGGGAGAAAGACTGGTTTACCCGTCTGCACATCGTAGCAGTAGGGGCCGGCATCGCCGGCTTCCTGGTCCAGGCCATGACCGATTACTCCTTCTATAATTACCGGGTCATGTTCCTGTTCTGGGCCTATCTTGGGGTGGGAGCGCTGATTTCCCGGCGCATGTCCCTGCCGGAAGGAGGAAAAACAGCATGATTCGCGTGTTGAACATCATCAGTGATACCAACATCGGCGGAGCGGGACGGGTGATTCTCAACTATCTGCGCTTTGCAGACAAGAGCAAGTTTGAGACCTTGGCGGCTATCCCCCGGGGAAGCCTGTTGAAGGAGCCCTTGGAGCAGGCGGGCGCCAAGGTGGTGGAAGTGGACGGCATGGCCGACCGCTCCTACCATAAGGACGACGTGAAAGCGCTCCAGAAGGTGATCCGGTCGGTGAAGCCCGACCTGGTCCACACCCACGGCGCCCTGTCCGGACGGATTGCGGCCAAGCGCTGCCATGTGCCCGTCATTTACAGCCGCCACTCTGCCTTCCCGGTACCGGCCAAGCTGCGCCGTCCCCCGGGCCGCTGGGTGAACAAGCTGGTCAACGAGCACTACGCTGACCGCATCATTGCCGTCAGCCCTGCCACGGCGGAGAACCTCACCGACGGAGGTATCTCCAAGAAAAAGATTACTCTGGTCATGAACGGAGTGGCCGCGGTGGAGGAGACCTCTCCGGCCCAGCGTGCCGCCCTGCGGGAAGAGCTGAACATCCCGGAGGGGACCGTAGTCTTTGGTATCCTGGCACGGATCGAGGACTACAAGGGGCATCTGTATCTGGTCTATGCTGCCAAGCAGCTCAAGGACCGGGGATATCAGAACTTCCGTGTCCTGGTGGCCGGTACCGGCGCCTTTGAGGAAGAGGTGCGCCGGGCGGTAGTAGAGATGGGTGTGGACGACGTGGTGCAGATGCTGGGCTTCCGCTCCGATGTAAAGGAGCTGCTCAACATTCTGGACGTACAGCTCAACGCCTCCTATGGTACCGAGGCTACCTCCATGGCCCTGCTGGAGGGAATGAGCCTGGGACTGCCCTCCATTGCCAGCGACTACGGCGGCAACCCCTGGGTCATCCAGGACGGGGAGAACGGCCTGCTCTTCCCCACCAAGGACAGCCAGGCTCTGGCCGACGCCATGGCCCGGATGATCGACCAGCCCCAGCTGCGGGAGAAGCTGAGCCGGGGCGCAAAAAAGGTCTATCAGTCTCAGTTTACCGGCGAGATCTTTGCCAAAAAAGTGGAACAGGTCTATTTGGAGACCTTGAAAGGAGTATCCCATGGAACAAAACGCGCATAAGTTTCGCATTCGGCTGAACTTGTTTGACGCCATTGTGCTTATTGTTGTGCTGCTGGCCGGCGCTGCCTTTGCCTGGCTGAGCCTGCGCAGCGGTGACAGCAGCGGTACCGCCGCTACCTCCCAGACGGTCCGTTATACCGTGGTTTTCCAGAAGATGGCCAAGGGTGACAGCCAGCTCATCCAGGCTGGGGACAAGCTGGAGGATGCCGTGAAGAATTACAGCATCGGCACCGTGGTGTCGGTGGAGACCAAGCCCGCAGTGACTCAGATCCTCGATCAGGAGGAGCGCTGCTATGTGGATGCGGAGCTGGCGGGCTATGAAGATGTATACGTGACGGTGGAGAGTGCCTGCACCGACAACGGAGAGACGCTGCTGCTGGGCGGCGGCTATGATTTCCGGGTGGGCCAGACTGCCTATGTCCGGGGACCGGGCTACATGGGCAGCGGACCTGTGACTGCCATTGAGAGGGGGAATGAGGGATGAAGATCATTGACCGGAACGGACGCCTGTTTGGCAAAATCAGTGTGATCGACGTGGTCGTCATCCTGGCGGTCATTGTTATGGCCGCAGCCGTCTATGTTAAGACCCACAAGCCTCAGACCGGCAGCAATGTGGCGACCACCACTATTGTGTATCAGATGTCGGTGGAAAACCAGCCGGAGTACATGCTGGACGCCATCCAGGTGGGCGATCAGATCTACGATAAAGAGCGCAGCACCGGCGGCTCTCTGGGTACCATCACCGATATTCAGGTCAGCGACGGCACCTATGAGGCCAAGCTGGACGACGGCACCTATGAGATCGTGCCCGCTCAGGGACGCTACAATCTGCTGCTCACCATTGAGGGCCAGGGCCTGATCGACGAGAACGGGAACTACCTGCTCAACCGGGTGTACAACCTGGGGGTCAATTCCAGCCGGGAGTTCAACAACAAATACGGCCTCTTCCTGGGCCGCATTGTCAGCATTGAAGCGGCCCAGCCGGAGGGCTGAGGCCGGGAAGGAGTAACTGCCCATGAAGATTTTCATGGCGACCATGGGGCTGGATATCGGCGGAGCCGAGACCCATATCGTGGAGCTGTCCAAGGAACTGAAGGCCAGAGGACATGAGGTGGTGATCGCCTCCAACGGGGGAGTGTATGTCCCGGAGGTGACTGCCGCGGGGATCCGGCACTACAATGTGCCCATGAACCGGCGCAGTGTGAAGAACATGATGCGCTCCCGCGCTCTGCTTAAGGACATCCTGAGCAAGGAGAAGCCGGATATCGTCCATGCCCATGCCCGCATCCCCGCCTTTTTGTGCGGTACCCTGCAGGGCAGTTTGAAGTTTCCCTTTGTCACATCCTGCCACGGCGTCTTTGAGGTCAGCGGCGTGCTCAAGCTGCTGTCCAACTGGGGCGAACGTACCCTGGCAGTGAGTGAAGACATCCGGGACTATCTGGTGCGGGAGTACGGTGTGCCGGCTGAGCACATTACCCTTACCATCAACGGGATCGATACCAATAAATTCTCTCCGGACGTATCCGGGGAAGCGGTGCGGAAGGAGTTTGCTCTGGGGGATGGCGTGGTGATCGGCCACGTCAGCCGACTGGATCAGGCGGCCTGCCACACGGCCCGGCAGCTCATTGAGCTGGCTCCCGAGCTGGATGGAGCCTACCCCGGCATTCACATTCTGATTACCGGCGGCGGCGACAGCTTTGAGCAGCTCAAGGAGCGCGCGGAGCAAGTGAACCGGAACCTGGGCCGCACCTGTGTGGTGCTCACCGGTCCCCGTACCGACGTCAACGCCATTGCCGCCGCCTGCCAGGTGTTTGTGGGTGTGTCCCGCTCAGCTCTGGAGGCTATGGCGGAGGAAAAGCCGGTGGTCCTGTCCGGTGCCCAGGGGCATACCGGACTCTTCTGCCCGGAACTTCTGCAGAAGGCCATTGACACCAACTTCTGCTGCCGCACAGATCCAGTGGCCGACGAGGAGACGCTGTACCGGGCTGTGACCCAGGCATTGGACCTCCCGCAGGAGGAGAAGCAGCGTCTGGGGGCCTATGGCCGCCAGACGGTGCAGACCTACTATTCGGTACAGCGCATGGCCCAGGATTGCCTGGACGTGTACGAACAGGTACGGCGGCGCAAGTACCGGGTGGTCATGAGCGGATACTACGGCTTTTCCAATGCCGGTGACGACGCCATACTCCAATCTATCCACGAGGGAATCCTGGCGGCCAGCAAGGATATTTCGGTAACGGTACTCTCCAACGATCCCCAACTCACCTGGAATCTGTGCGGCCTGGAGGCCGTGCCCCGGTTCCGCTTTTGGAAGGTGCTGGGCGCGCTGCGCAGCTGCGACGCCCTGCTCTCGGGCGGCGGGAGCCTGCTGCAGGACCGCACCTCTACCCGGTCTCTGATGTACTATCTGTCCATCATACGGGGGGCGGAGCTCTTTGGCAAACCGGTGATGCTCTACGCCAACGGCATCGGTCCCGTGCGTAAGCCGGAAAACCGCCGCCGGGTAAAGCGGGCGGTGGAGCGGGCGGCTCTGATCACCCTGCGGGACCGCAGCTCCGCCAACGAGCTGCGGGAGATGGGGGTAAAGCGCCCCGACCTCTATGTCACTGCTGACCCGGTATTTAATCTGCCTCCTGCCCCTCAGGAGCGGGGAGAGGAGCTGCTGCGCTCTGCACAGCTGCCCGAGAATACCCCCTTTGCCGCCATCTCGGTGCGCAACTGGCCGGGGACCGGGGATTTCCCCAAACAGTTGGCCGGTCTGTGCGACCATCTGCGGCGGACCTATGGAATGGAGATTTTGTTCCTGCTGATGCAGCCTGGCCACGACCGGGCCACCACCAATCAGGTGCGGGAGCTGATGGAGGAGCCCTCCTATCTGCTGGATACCGCCTGTACGCCGCGGGAATTGATGGCGGTGCTGGGGCGGGCCAAGCTGTGTGTTGCCATGCGGCTGCACACCCTGATCTTCGCCGCCCGCATGGCGGTGCCCTGCATTGGACTGGTCTATGACCCCAAGGTGGAGAGCTATCTTCAGGAGCTGGACATGCCCTCGGCGGGCCATGTGGAGCACTTTGATCTTCAGCAGGCGGTGGCCTGCGCCGATGAGATGATGGCCCACTACCAGGAAAATCTGGACCGGCTTCAGGAGAAGTCTCAGGCCCTGGCTAAGGCGGCCCTTCATAATGAGGAGCTGCTGCTGGAGCTGCTGGAGAAGAAAACAAAGAAGTAAATTAAACGTTCAACAGGCCGGTCCCGGAATGGGACCGGCCTGTTTGCTGCGGGGAAATTTTATTTACAAATTTCCAAGAAGAAGCTATACTATGCACGTTGGGAAAGAAGCAGACCATAGAAAGGAATGCAATATATGAAGAAACGAGCCATTTTGGCCCTTGGTTTAGCCACCGCCCTTCTGCTGACCGCCTGCGGCAGCAGCAAAGAGGGCCAGGAGAGTCAGCCGGAGGCCCGGCTGACGGTGGTGGCCACCACCTATCCGGTCTATCTGCTGGCCAGCGCTGTGGCGGAGAACGTGGATGGCGTTGTAGTGGAGCGGCTGAACACCGGTGAGGTGAGCTGTCTGCACGACTACACGCTGACGGTGAGCGACATGAAGCTCATTGAAAGCGCCGATGTCATCGCCATGAACGGAGCGGGGCTGGAGGACTTTATGGATGACGCCCTCAGCCAGGCTCAGGGAGCCGTGATCGACTGCTCCCAGGGAGTTCAGATGCTGGAGATGGTGGGCCATGACCACTACGACGGGGACGAGGAAGATGGGGAGCACTATGACCCCCATATCTGGATGGACCCGGAAAATGCCATGATTATGGCGGAAAACATCCAGAAAGGCCTGTCCCAGGCAGACCCGGACCATGCGCAGACCTACTCTGATAATCTAACAGAGGCTCTGGCGCTGCTGAACAGTTGGGACAGCAACCTCCAGGAGATGATCCAGGAGGCAGAGCAGGAGGACGGCGTTACGATTTCTGGCCTCATTACCTTCCACGACGGCTTCCAGTATTTTGCCAAGGCCCTTGACCTGCCTCTTCTGGCCGCCATTGAAGAGGAGGAAGGCAGCGAGGCCAGCGCTCAGGTCATCAATGAGACGGTCTCTCTGGTGAAAGAAAATAATATTCCTATCATCTTTACCGAAATCAATGGCTCTGACGCCACTGCCCAGGCCATTGCCCGGGAGACCGGGTGTCAGGTGGGCCAGCTCACTATGCTGATGGATGGCCCCAACGATGGGAAGCTGAGCAACTATCTGGACGGACTGTCCTCAAATGTAAAGACGATCGTCAACGGCTTTGCCGGGGAAGAGGTCATTGGATGAGAAAGATCAAGCATGGAAAAATGGCGGGAGGCTGCTCTGACGCCTGCTGTTTGAAGCTGGAGGGGCTCAACGTCCGTCTGGAGGGAGAGGAGATCCTGGAGGATGTATCTTTCCACCTTCACTGCGGCGAAATTGCAGCTTTGATCGGCCCAAACGGCGCGGGCAAGTCTACCCTGTTCCGCAGTATCCTGGGGCAATTGCCTTACGGGGGAAATATTACCTTCTCCCCGGCAGGTGGGCCTGCCATCCGCCTGGCGGACGGTACCGTGACTGGAGGCAGCCGGCCTTTGATCGGCTATGTGCCTCAGTCCCCCAGCTTTGACCGAGGCGACCCGGTAAGCGTACTGGACTTTTTCACCGCCGCCACGGCACGCTGGCCGGTTTGGCTGCCTATCCCGGAAAAATACCGGGAGCGGTGCCGCAGCAGTTTGGCGCGGGTCCACGGGGAGGATCTGTTGGACCGGGCCATGGGAGCCCTGTCGGGCGGACAGCTTCAGCGTGTGCTGCTGGCTCTGGCTCTGGAACCGGTGCCCCATATCCTTATCCTGGATGAGCCCCTGTCCGGTGTGGACATTGAAGGGGAGCACCAGCTGCTGGAGATGCTGGATGAGCTGCGCACCAAATACGACCTGTCCATCCTTTTGTCCACCCATGACTTTGCCACCCTGGGGCAGTTTGCCGATAAGGTGATCCTGCTCAATAAAAAGGTGCTCAAATCTGGGCCTCCGGAGGAAATCCTCTCCTCGCCGGAGTTTTATGAGACGTTCCACCTGCGGGTGGGGAAGGGAGGGGAGCACTGATGGAGCTTTGGTATTCCCTCGTAGAGCTGCTGCCCTTTGACTGGGCCCAAAGCGGCGGGATGTACTTTATGAAAAACGCCCTGCTGGCGGTGCTGGTCATTTCTCCGCTCTTCGGTATCCTCTCCACTATGGTGGTACACAGCCGCATGTCCTTCTTCTCTGACGCCCTGGGCCACTCTGCCTTTACCGGAATGGCGATCGGCGCCATCTGCGGCTTTAACGAGCCTACCTGGGCGGCCGTGGCCTTTGCGGTGGTGTTTGCCCTGCTCTTTAACTGGGTGCGCCGCCGTTCTGCCCTCGCCAGCGATACCGTGATCGGAGTATTTTCCTCTACCGCCGTCGCTCTGGGTATCTTTATCTCAACCCTGGGCGGGCGCTCCTTTACCAAATTCAACGCCCTGCTTATCGGTGATATTCTCTCAGTAGAGCCGGCCAAGATCGGCTTGCTGGCGGTCATTCTAGTGCTGATTATCGTCCTCTGGGCGGTGTCCTTTAACCAGCTCATGCTCTCGGCGGTCCATCCTGCCCTGGCAGACAGCCGGGGAGTGAAGGTGTTCTGGCAGGAGACGATCTTCTCGGCAGCTATTGCAGTAGTGGTGACTGTCTCTATGACCTGGGTAGGCCTTATGGTCATTAACGCCCTGATTGTCCTGCCGGCCGCAGCGGCCCGGAACATCGCCAAGAATATGACCCAATATCACCTCTTCTCCTTGCTGGGAGCAGTGGTTGCCGGAATCGCGGGACTGATGACATCTTATTACATCGATACCTCCGCCGGTGCAGCCATCACTCTCTATTTGGCGGTGTGGTTCATGATCACCTTCCTGTTTCGCAAGAAGACATAAAAAAGCCTGTGCGCGATTAAGCGCACAGGCTTTTTGCTGCCTGGATTTAAGGGATATCAATATCCACTAAGATGTTATCTGTGCCATGTTCTTCAAATTCGCTGATATAGGCGTCAATGCGGCTGGCAAGCTCATCGTAGTTGCTCTCATCGATGGGAGCATCATCCATATCCCGACGGGCCAGATCCTCCGCTAAAATATCAAAGAAGACATTGTTCTCATATTCCATAATGGCTTCATGGATTCCGCCCTCCACAAAGGCCTGTGAGGGGACGATCTCGCCGTGATAGATCTCAGCTAGAGCGGGCATACCCTCCATCAGAGCTTTTCCAAATACCAGGCTCTCCACTTCGTCGTAGTCAGCAAAACGTTGCTCACCCCGTGTGGAGTTCAAAATCCAGTTCCCGATATATACCAGGTCCAGCAGCCTGCGAAACTGCTTGTTGTTCAATTCCAGGTTCATTGCGCGGCCTCCTTTCCCAGAACCGAAGCAAGTAGGATACCTATATTATAGTCTATGGCGACAGCTTGTCAAATGGAGAACGCAAAATAGGGGTTCTATAACGGTGGAAAATTTTTTTGAAAAAAGTCGAAGAAAGGGTTGACAAATGGAGGGAGCAGTGGTATTCTATCAAAGCTGTCCGCGAGACAGCGGTTTCCAAATCAAAAGCGAGC
>OMEJ01000719.1_pt1 | contig 19175 bp, 12 predicted proteins | sample 1645361 | NCBI WGS metagenome assembly OMEJ01 (sample SAMEA103958156, study PRJEB25191) | human gut metagenome
TCGGCCCGCCGTCAGGTATGACGGCTATTCCTGCCTTAACCGGGAAATCGCAGGCGGGGCCTGCGGTTTCCCGGCTGCGGGGCGCCCCAACGGGGCGGTCAATACGGATGAAAAGAGAAGTGAGAGAGTCAGCGATCCAGTTCGTCCTCTGGTTCCTCGGCGGGTTCCCAATCCGTGAAGATCTCCGCCATGATCTGCTCCTTGTCCCCACGGGTGGAGCTGCCCTGCGTCTCATAATCCCGCAGAGCGTTCATCCGCTCCGGGATGGTGAAGAACGCAAAGCGCCCATCCTTCATTCGTGTCAAAAGCCGCATTTCACAGCCAGATGTAGGGTCCATACCGCTCATCAGTTCTTCCAGCGTCCCTATCTTTTCCGCCGCTTCACGGACAATGGAGCGGAACATATCGGACGGTATCTCCACATTCCAGACAGAGTAATCATCGCGTCCGTGGCAGGTGATGGTCTGGATGGCTGTGCAGGGGGCGCCAGCGAACTTCTCCAGAGCGGAGGACAACAGCGCCTCGGTTTCCGGCTCAAAATAGCCGCACAGATCCAATTCCACCGAATTTGCAACGGCTGCGGCCTCTTTCTCGGTCAGCACGATGTCCACATTATTTCTTTCATAGGAAAAGCCTCGTCCATTCAGCATTAGGGAACACTCGGCAGCGATGCGGAACATTCGGAAATAATCGTCCGCCGTTTCGCCCAGTGTCTTGCCTGTGGCGAATGATTGAAAATACCGTTTGCCATCGCCGTCTCGACAGGCCAGGGAAATATCCAGGTAGATTCCCTCACTGGAGCCGAAATTCGGGATGCAAAGGGCTTCCTCAAATTCAGGAAGTTCGCCGGTCAATCCCTCATACTTGCCGGAGAATGAAAAGTATTCATCTGGGAGAAGTCCGTGAGCCTCCAAATGCGTTTTCAGCTTATCAAAGGTTTCCTTGGCGTCAGCCATACCGATGTGTTTGACCCGGTGATTCTCATCCGGTTCACTCCATCGGTCCAGTTCAAAGGTCTGTATCTTTGCCATAATCAAGCCTCCATTTCCTGTTCATCTTCGCTTTCAGGTTCCTCAGCGGCGTCCCTGTTAAACTCCGCCTCCAACTCCGCCATACGCAGGCGGTCTAAATCCTCCACGGAGCGGCCTTTCCGCTGCTCCACTAGATCGGTGTTAAAATCATTCAGATGGGGAAGATGGACGGCGCACTGAAATCCCCTCCCGGTATATTCCCGCACCCACTTGGCCGCCGTAAGCTGCCCCCAATTCCGAAACTGCCCGTCCTTGTCACGGGCCAGATAGTCGTTGTCCACCGCAAACACCAGCCGCCTGATCTGGGGATGGCCCTCCAGATAACGGTCAATGGCCCCGTTCCACAGGCAGCCGGTGGAGATGCGGTGGTCCTCCATCCAGTCCCGCCCATAGAAGTCAGCGGCAATAGACGCATGACTCATCAGGTCGATGGGCGCCTCAGTGACGATTAGCAGATCGGTTTTTCCCTCATGGGAAAAGGGGTAGCTTTTGTCTGAGCCGATGGCGTCCATTTTGAAGGAGCTGTTGTCCCTGGCCGCCCGCATGGAGCAGTACCGGGGCGCGCCATCGGCGTCATAGGCAGCAAACACGCAGTTGCCGTACTTTTTCTCCTGATAGATCATCTTCCGGTTCATAAAGTGGCTGACGATCTTGGGGCTGATCCCACGGACAGACACCAGATACCAATAGACCCGCTTCATGTTATCCGCCTTTTCCGGCAGCGCCAGCGGCTCACGCTCTTTTTTCTCATAGGGGACCACTTGCTTCACGGATGGAGAGAACTCTTTGCCGATCAACTTGCCCACCGCTTCGGGGAAAGACAGCTTTTCCTCCCGCATGACAAAATCAATGGCGCCGCCCTTGATGCCGTTATCCGGCCCCGTCCACTGGAAAAAGCGGTTGTTTTCGGGGAAGATGTAAAGCCCGCCGCTGTGCTTCATGTGGACAGCTTTGCGGCCTGCCTTTTCCGGCTCATATCCATAGCCACGGGCCAGGGATAGAATATCCACGCTGTTCGCCTGCCGGATCTCATCCTCGGTATATTTCTGATACGCAGCGGCGCTTCTTCTCATATCACATCACCTCACAGTTCCAAATCTGATTCTTCTTCATCAGGCAATTCCAATTCCTGTGCAGTCTCCTTGTGAAAATGGTCTGTCCCAGGCACAAGACGGAAAGAAAGTCCATTTTCCCAATGACAAAAGAGTTGACCGGCATCATCCACAGACTGAACGATACCGGCCAGCCCTGCGGGGGCGTCATAGTAGGGGTCGTTTACCGCCTCATCCAGCACAATCTTTGTGCCAGGTACATATTCCTCCCGCAGCAGCTTGGCTTGCTCATACAGATATTGAGGGGATCGGGGCGGGGCCTTTTGCACACCTGGTTGAATCGGCTCTCCTTCCAGGTCATATCGGGACGGATCGGCAGCAGGAACATTCCAGCCAAACATGGACCCAGCCAACATAGCTGCCGCCTGTGCCTTTGAAATACCCTCATGGGCATTGAAGTAATTTGCCAAAACCTTGTTATACTCACGGTCGCCGGTGGAATAGGCACAGGGATAGTAGCCCTTTTCGCCGCGCCTAACCTCTATGAGCTGACCGGAACTGGGAAGAACAGTATAGCAATGTTCCGGCAGATCAGCAGAATTAAAGTTCTTCGCCATAGCCGTCCTCCACTTCGTACTCCACAGAGTCCACCGCTTCATCCGCGTAAAACTCATCCAGTTCAAAGCCAGCACGGGAGATTTCCTGATCTTCCATGCCCAGCGTGTCTTTCAGATGCCGGTACAACTCCCAGCCGGAGTAATTCTCAGCCGCCCACGAGAGTGCTTTATCCAGGATCAGACGGGTGCGATCTCCGCTCAGACTCTCCAGAGAGCCGTCCCGAATGGCGTTGAACTCCCGGTCGGACAGGTGCAGAAGCCGATAGACCTTTTCAAACTGCGGGTTCCGAGCGCATTCCGGGAGCGTCAGATACCCGGTTTGTTCCACAAAACCGTAATCCAGATCACGGTACTGAACTTTTCCGGCGCGGCAGGCAACACGGAAATGCTGAAAGCCCTTCATATTGGTAAAGCCCCGGTAGTCCATCACACCCTCAAGAATCTGGGCACCAATGATGGTATGGAGCATTTCTTCATCTGTGGTGGCGGCGACAACACGCATGGAGCCTCGCTCCTTGCTCAAATTGCAGCCATACAGTACGAACACGGTCAAAGAATCATCCAGCTTCACAATCTAATCCCTCCGTTTCCTCTTTTAATTTCTCCAAATACTCGTCAATGTCCAGTTCCTCATACTGAAATTGGAGTAATTCCACAATAGCCGGGTCGCAGTCCTCTGGAAGATAGTCCTTCACATCGTCCTGCACATCCCGTATCTCACCCAGGAAACCCCAGCAGCTATCTATCTCTACATCTTCCTTAAAAAGCTGAAAGCCGTAACACTGGCCGGTGAGAAAATAGTCGTAGGACTTCACCTCGCCCTCCAGCACTTGGCGGGCCTTCTCCAAAGTTTCAGGCGTCACTTTCCCATATTCCGCTTCGATCTTCCGTTTATCCGCATAAATCCAGCCTACCTGACCGGAATCCCACGGGCAGGAAAAGCCGGTGGTGTTCATGGTGATGCCTGAATGGTCATAGAGGTAGAGGGGCAGGATCACCATGCCCTCCATCTGCTCCACCAGCGAAAACAGTTCGCCGGTAGAGAGGGCGGAGAGACAGTCATCCAGAAACCAATCCGGTATATCATCTTTCAGCGAGGCAGCATAACTGGATGACACAAACCAGTTGTTCTCGGAAATCCAATGCTGATTCTCCTTCAGCTCCCATTCCCGCGAGGAACGGTTGTATTCCAGGCGGGCATCTTTGGCCTTGCCGGATCGCAGGAGCGCAAAAACCGGATTGCTCCGGTCATGGCCGCTGGAATACGCTGAAAACAGCAGCTCCTTCAGAAAATCACGGGGTTCTGAAAAATCGTGCTGATCGCCCAGCTTGTATCTCCCGTGCCAGCAGACCATTTTCCCCAGGCAGTCGTAATCTTCACGAGGATTCAGGGGCATATCATCATCTACGATAAACAGGGTATAGGGGGCCTTGGTTGCCGCAAGCGGCATGATGCCTCACCTCCTTGGAGCGGGTGCAGCCTTACCGGGTGGCATTGCGGCGCCGGGTGAAATAGAAAAAGCCACCAATCACGGCGGCAGCAGCGGAAATACTCAAAATTACTTTTTTCATGTGAACTCCTTTCCAAAATCAGATCTACAGTTCCATATCCTGCTCGTCCTCGTCAGAGGGAGAGGTAATATCCAGACCAGCCTCGCCCTGTTCTTCAAACTGCTGTTTGGTCTGGATCGCCGCCGACAGTTTCGGGAGCAGTTCAAATATTTTTGTGCTGTCACGGTTATTTTTATAGTAGTGATAATGCCACTGTCCGCTCTCCGGGGAATAGCGAATGTCATGCAGGGCGTTGATGATCCAGCCTTGTGTTTTTAAGGGGACTGAGATGCCATGCTCCCGGAAAAGCTGCATGATGAGGGATTTGCCGTTGACCTCCCGGTTCACCACCTCCTTTCCTGCCAGAATATCCTTCTCCGCCTCCCGGATAGCGGTATCATAGCGTTCCTGCCGCTCCCATTCACGCTGGCGCTCCTGCTCGGCCCGCTCCGCATCCCGCTGTTGGTCACGGCGGCGTTCTTCCAGAATGGGGGTATTGTGCGCCTTGGCCTCGCCATACCGTCCCAGTAGATTGGCAAATCCCAGGTCTGTCCACCGGGTCGGGTCAGCCATGCTCTCGTTGAAGATCCGCTGGACCTCGCCCCGGATGCCATGCTCCAGCGTAGGCAACAATTTCAGGATCTCCGCCAGCCGATGATGCTGGCCGATCCCGACCATAAACCCCTCGCAGGGGATGAAAACCGTTCGGTAGAAGTCTTTTTCCTTTTCCAGTGTGTAGAGTTCAATGCCATTTTCGTTGTAAAAGCGGTAATAAAAGTGCTTATTTCCCATAAGATCTTTGGCATAAACACGCTTCTCATCCTTTTCCTTTGGCGGAAAGATGTCCTTTTTCTTTTCGTTCGGCCGTGTATAACGGGGAGAAAGGCCGGTGTGCTCCAAGCTGCTCTCAATCACTTGCCGCACTTTTTCTATCCCGCCGTGGCTCTTAATAAAAAGTGAAAGATACTCCGCATCCTGTGCTGGGCAGAGGTGCAGACCTGTTTTCCCCTCATAGACAGCGCCTTTATATTGAAAGAGGTCCAGGCCAAACTCATTCCGCAACGGTTTTGTTTTCTGAACAGGAATAAACGCCCCTTCCCGGAAAATATAACAGACAGCCGAATGTTTCTTGCCCATATATCACCACCTCACATCACTGCTCCAGTTCATGACCGTTGTCATCGTCCAAGCGCAGAGCAAGGAACTCTTTCAGAATCCCACTCTTCCTCGTCATCAGGTCGTTGTCCGTTCTCATCCAAAATCGCCCCACCTTCCTGTAATGACTCAAACTCCAACTTGGTATTGATTTCCGTGAGTTGGGCAGCCTTTTCTGACAGCTCATCTTCATAAATAAACGGCTGTCCAACCTGCTGTTGGGCAACCGCCAGTTGTTTTTGCACTTCCTCCAACTCACGCCGGGCTTCTTTAAGATAGTCGGGAATTCGTCCGGCAAGGTTTTCAATGCGGGTGATGGCGCCTAAAGCGGAAGTTCCAACCTCCGTTGTGTAGTGGTGGTTATGCCGCAGGCTCAATCGTGAAATAAAGCCGACCGACAGATACAACGGGAAACTGCGGTAAGCGCCAATCTCAAATTCTTCCGAATCGTCCTTTGCTCCTTCTTTTATCATGCGATAGAGCAGCCCGAAGGCTTCTCCGGCCTCTGACCGTTCTGTATAGCGTTTGCCATCCAGGACAATCGAAAAGTCGCTGCCGGACGACTGGTTCAGCAGTTTCATATCCTCACCGATCTGGTCAATTTCCTTTTCATATCGCTTTATCTGCCCAGGGTAAATAGTGCTGATTTTGCGCTCTAAAGAAAGCTGCTCATTACTCCACGCACCCCGCAGGATTTTCAATTCCGTGACCCGGTTTTCCAGTTCCATCTTCTGTGCGACCATCGGGTTATCAGTAGCGGCCGCCTTGAACTGTGCCGCCGACAGAACGGTTTCATCCACATCCTCACAAGACCGGGCAATATGCTTTCCAGTAAGAATCTGCGTGATATATCGCAATTTTTGCTCTTGGATCTGCCACAAATAGGCGTCAAATGTTCCTTTTGCTACGAATTGCTTTATCATGATCTCTGGGTTTTCGTTGCCCTGCCGCACTCCGCGTCCATTTCGCTGTGTAATATCAGATGGCTTCCACGGGCAATCCAGATGGTCAATGGAGATCACCTTATTCTGAACATTCACACCGGTTCCCAGCTTGCTGGTGCTGCCGATCAGGATACGGACTTTTCCTTGCCGGGTACGCTCAAACAGTTCCTGCCGCTGTGCTTCGGTAACGGCGTCATGAACAAAGGCTATCTCCGCTTCCGGCACACCCTTTGCCAGCAGCACATTTCTTATTTCATCATATACATTAAATTTCCCAGCCTTGGGTGTACCAACATCACAAAAGACAAGCTGTGTGGAAGCAGTGGCGGCAGTGTCCTTCCAGACCTGATAAATATCCTCAATACAGACATTCAATTTGCTTCCTGTACCGTCTGCATCCGGCTGAATCAGGCGCGGGTCAATCGCCATCAGGCGGGCCTCACCGGTCAGCTTCAACATATTATCTTCTTCCGGCTTCACTTGGCCAGTTCGGATGGCTTCCGCCCGTAGAATAAAGTCGGCCATGATTGCCTGCTGTGCAGGGGTCGCTTCTACCGAAACAATCTCCGCTTTACCGCTGCGAACAGCCGGAAGTCCGGGAATATCCAACATATCCGCTGTTTTGATGTCAGCGACCTCACGAAAGACCGCCATCAGTTCAGGGAGATTGTAGAAGCGGACGAAACGATCCCGCATCCGATAACCGCCGCCTTCAGGCTTCAATTCCAACACAGAGGTTCGTTTTGCAAAGTGAGCGATCCAGGTGTCGAAGTAGGACCAGCCAAAGCGTTCCAACTCCTGCGGCTGCAAATACCGTTGCATGACAAATAGCTCGGAAATAGAGTTGCTGATTGGGGTGCCGGTTGCAAATACTACACCGCGTCCCTGATTCGTTTCCTGTAAATACTGGCATTTGAGTAGCATATCAAAGGCCCGCTGGCTGGAAGAAGTTGTGATACCCGCCACATTCCGCAGTTTTGTAAAGACAAAGCAGTTTTTGAAAAAATGCGCCTCATCCACCATCATCATATCTACACCGAGCTGCTCAAAGGTCAGCAGATCATCTTTCTTTTCCTCGGCAGACAGCTTTTTCAGCCGCTCATCCAGATTTTTGCGGAAAATGACCATCTGCTTGACGGACCAATTCTCGCCGTTTTCACTTTTAATCTCATGGATTGCATTTTCAATATCGTTGATCTGCCGTTCCAACATAGCGATTTGCCGCTCTATGGAGATTGGGATTTTCTCAAATTGACTATGGGCCAGAATCACCGCGTCATATTCTCCGGTGGCAATTTTAGAAATGTAGCGGTTGCGGTTTTTGGGGGTAAAATCCTCTGCGGTGGATACCAAAAGGTTCGCATTGGGGAAAAAACGGTAGAACTCTGTTGCCCACTGGCCCACCAGGGGATTGGGAACCACAAATACCGCCTTGTGAATCGCTCCCAGATTCTTGAGGTACATCCCCGCGGCAATTAAAGCGGCAGTCTTTCCAGCACCTACCTCATGGGCGGCAAGCCCCGTCCCGGTATAGATGACACGGGCAGCAAAATCAAGCTGGTGCTTCCGCAGTTTCATCTCCGTGTTCATGCCGGGGAATACCAGATGACTCCCGTCAAACTCGCGGGGGCGAACCGTGTTGAAGGTTTCATTGTAGATGCGTAGAAGCGTATCCCGACGCTCCGGTTCTTTCCAGACCCAGGACGCAAACGCCTCCTGAATCTGTTGCTGCTTGGCACGGGCAATCATGGTTTCCTGTGCGTTGATTACATATTTAACCGACTTGTTGCCCTTTTCATTGATGTATTCCTGCCGGTCACGGACAGTCGTGGACTGCATATTAAGGCAATCTTCAAAAATCTCATAAGCATTTTTTCGCTTGGTTCCAAAGGTCTGGTTGACCATCACGGAATCCGGTTCCGCGCTTTTATTGGTGACACGCCAGGTTGTGGTATAGGAGAAATACTCAATGTCAATGCGGTGCCGGTTGTCGCCGTCCTCAATAACCTTTTCATATCCGCTGGTCTGGAAGGTTTCATACATGAATTGGCGGTAATACTCAATGGGAACCCAGATAGCGCCCATATTCACTTCGATGTCGGCAGGAGTCAGCGGCTCCGGCTGTACTTCCTCCAACGCCTCTACATTCCTGGAAAAGAGTTCCGGTTCTTCCGCCGCCTTCTGACGCGCATAGAGCAGCTTATCCCTCACATGACCACTGAGATATTCTTCCGCAAGTTCCCAGCCTTCCATTGGATTACCGTAGTATTTTTGGGGATTGAGATAGATGCGAGTGTCCAGTTCACGCACCAATTCTTCCGGTTCTTTTCCCGTCAGGAAGGACATATAGGGCAGATCCACCCGGAGCTTATGATTCAGGCAGATTTGAAGGGCGTCCTCTGCGGTATCTGCATGGTTGACCTGACGGAAGGGGCGGATGGTGGCTTTGGTGAAGATCGCTGATTTATCCCAGCCGGTCTTGTCTTTCCGTTCATCCTCGATAGAGCGCAGCAGAGGGAATTGGTCATCATCAGAAAATGCGAGGATGTTTCCTTTGCTGTTTATGGCTCCATGCTTTGCAACAAAGCGGTCATATACCTGATTGAGTGTGTCCTGCGCTTTTTGGAGGTCAATCGGGTCATACTCATGGGACTGGATATTGATAACCTCCAGCAGCGCAGTGCGAATCGCACACAGCCCTTTGATTCGTTCGGCCTTCATGCCGGTGTAAGGCTGCGGAATCAGCTTATCTTTTTCACAGAAGAAGATTTCGTTGTTCCGCACCATATAGGTGAAATTTTTGGTCCCGTCCGGGGCATCCTCATACTCTGTATTGCTTTCTTCCAGTTCGTCCGCCTCAATTTCTTCATCCGGCTCTGCGGTGAAACAGGCATACAGAGAATCAACCGCTTGGGAAAGATGCTGGCTCAGATCAAAACCTTCCGGGGCAACGCAGGCCGTTCCATCTTCGCTGCCGTACATATTCCGGCTGCTCACCATCTCGCCCATGAGCATTTCAGGATTGTCTTTGAAATAGCGGTTGTAGGCAATCCATTTACTGCGATCCAGATCAGTTTCAATCCAGGATGGTAGATTCATGTGGTCAAGCCCTATGGGATGTTCTCTCTTTTTCAAGAAAACAACATCCGCAGTCACATCGGTTCCCGCCAAAGCCTTGAACGCTGTGTTAGGGAGGCGGATGGCACCGATGAACTCTGCCCGCCGTGCAATGTACTCCCGAAGGCTCTCATCCTTGCGATCCATAATTCCTTTGCTGGTGATAAAGGCAATGATACCGCCCGGTTTTGCAAGGTCCAGGGACTTGATAAAGAAATAGTCGTGGATATACGGGTTCAGGTCATTGTAGCGCCGGTCATAGATTTTCACGGAGTTGAACGGGATATTGCCCAGAATCACATCAAAGCTATTGTCCTCAAATTTGGTAGCTTCATATCCCATGATGGAAATATCCGCATCCGGGTAAAGCTGCTTTGCGATTCTGCCGGTGATGGAATCCAACTCCACGCCAAACAGCTTGCTCCCTTGAAACTGCTCCGGCAGCACAGAATAGAAGTTGCCGGTTCCCATACCGGGGTCCAGGATTTTTCGGTCAGGGCCGCCCTCGAAGCCAAACCGTTCCAGGGCGCGGTAAATGTGCCGGATCAGATCAGGCTCGGTGTAGTAGGCTGTGATGGTGGAGTTCATGGCCGCCTTGTATTCCACATCAGTCAGCAGGGACTTCAACTCCTGATATTCGTTCTCCCAACCAGAGGCCGTACTGGAGAAAGCGTTGGCAAGCCCACCCCATCCGACATAACGGGCAAGGATGATTTGCTCTTCTGGTGTCGCTGTCCGCTTTTCCAGCTCAATCTGCTTGAGCAGCTTGATCGCCATGACATTGTTTTTATATTTGGTCTTTGCCCCACTTGGATACAGGTCATAGTCCTCGGAAAAACGGAAGTTGTGTGCGGCGACCTGCGGCGCCGCAGGCGGCTCACGAAGGGGAGCCGGATCAGGGCGAGTGGCTTCACCCATAACAGCGGGCGCCTCTGCTACTGTACCATCGCCCATTCGTACAAAGGCGCGAGTGGGGCGCAGTTCTTCCAGCTCTTTTTCCAGCCGGTATTGCGTGTCCTCCAGATCGTCCATGTCGGCAGCTTCTTGGGGGGAGAGAATAGCCCCACCGTCCAGGCGCCGTACATAAGCGTCAAATTCCTGCGTAATATCTTCCAGGTCATTTTGTGCCCGGAGATAGTCGGGATTGGGCTGTTCATCTACCACAGCTTGGTACAGGGCCGAGCCATCCTCGGTCAGATACCCCCATACAATTTCTTCATTGGGATATTGCCCTTGCAGATAGCGGAGCATCTGGGTTGCGATACCTTGGCGGCGGTAGTCCTCCAGAACCTCAATCATGCTGATATGGGGCCGCCCCTCAAAAATGCTGTACCGGATGGTTCCAACCGTCAGCTCACCTCGGACCGCCTGCATCAGCATATCAATCTGCCCATGATGGGCGTCCAGGGCTTCATTCAAAATCTGCGTTTCCTCCGGCGAGGCTTCCGCAGTATTTTCTACCGGCTCCGGGGCTGCCATGCGGCGGGCGTAGGCGTTGATGACTTCCAGGGAAATCCAATCAGGTTTTTCCGGCAGTTGGGCATACAGTTCCCGCATTTTCTCAATTTGTGCATCCACGCTGCCTGCCCACAAGTGCTTTTCCGCCCGCTGTCCCGCACCCAGAAAATACTCGCAGTCAGCACACAGACGGTCTAACAGACGGTATTGGTCGCTGAAAGGCTGCCCCTCATCCTCCTGCTCCGGCTGGCTGACAACAGGGGCTTCCAGATAGCGGCCTTCATCCACCAGACGCTGCACGACCCCGGCAGCCCGCGCCCAGGACAGCTTCGTTTCCAGTGTTTCGCCCTGTTTATCCTGCCATTCGATTGTGATACCATCAGCATTGAATAGAGAGTATTTCACGCCCAGTTCCTCATTGGAGAAGCCCTCATATCCATATAGCTGTTTTAGGAAAGTGGCAAAGGCCGAACCTGTTGGGTGAGTCAGGGCAAAGTGGTAAATCTGCTCTTTCTTACCATTGGTGAGTGGACCTTTCTGCAAGACACGCTCAACAAGCAGATCTTCCATACTCTTTTCCGGGGACAGAAGCGAGAGCTGCTCCGGCTGTTCTTCCTCTGTTGCTGGGACGGGGGCGGCAGCAGACCGCAAATCCACATCGACTTCTTCATCATTGACCATCATAGAGGCCCGCACCGGTTCATATCCCTGACTTCGGATATTGTTTAGCCAGGTGGCAAAGAACTTGTTAAATCCATTGATTTTCTTTTCATGTGCGGGGTTGTCGGGATCAGCCTCGTTATAGACACCAATGCCGCTGTTCTCATAACTGAAAGCCCGAAGTGTCCCAGCCTCTTTGTCGATTTGGAAATCCATATAGGGGTCATACATCCGGTCGCCGTTCTGCATATAGTAATGCTCCATGCAGTAATGGGAACCGTATTTATGGTGAATGACCAGAGGATAGTAGGCTTCTCCGGCCTCCAGCCGCAGATACTCATATTGACCGGACACAATCTCCGGGAACAACGCTTGAAAGCGGCGGAAATTCTTGTGCGCCGTCGTGTTTCCCTTGACGGGCGGCGGTGCAGGCTGCTCCGCTGCGTCTGTGGGGAGAGCCGTTTCGGGGACCTCCACAACAACATGGGAATTCTCGTCAGAAACGGATGCAGGCTCATCACTGGCTACTGGCGTCTCGTTTTCCATTTGAACAATCGCCTGTGGCTTGACCGGTTCCACTACGGTTTCTCCGGCTTCATAGGCAACAGAATCCAGGACATAATCAAAATCCGCTTCTACGATGGCCATTTGCCGGTGAGGATCGCCCATTTCATCAACTTCATCAGGGATGTTATAATCCCCGATGGGATCGGGCTGCTCCTCTACGACAGGATTGGGATAATCGCCATCCTCGATCATAGCATCCAGTAAAAACGCCAGCCCGTTCCAGGGAATGTAGGTATAGCCTTCATCAAAGAAAAATGAAATGCCATCCTCACCATGTAGCCGGGTACGATAGAGAAGATCGCCTTGATATTCACGGTCGCCATAGGGAGTAAAGAGAGCCGCAATCTGCCGCCCTTTGTCTGACCAGTCTGGATTAAGCGGCGGTTCTGACAATACACTGCGAACCGCACTGTGCAGCTCTGAGGGGTATAGGTTGGTGCTGGTCAGGATGTACTCATAATTGCGGCGGACTTCTTCATCGGAAAAGTAATGTTCAACCTTCGGGGAAGCGGAAAAAGAGCCGTCCTGTGTGGGCGGCTCTCCTTCATGCTCCGCGCCTTGCGGCGTCTCGGTCTGCGGTTGTTCTTCAGTTAGCGGGGAATCAGCACGATGGTCTGGAGCACTGTTTCCTCCGCCATCAGCTTCAGGGCGTTCAGGTGGTGCGTCCGCTCCATGATGTCCTCGGTCTGCGGAAGCGGCTCCTGCTGGAGCATTTGATGCGTCAGGGCTTCGATCCTCTCGGTCGCCTCGTCCTGTACCCGGTGCATGATCTCCATCAGACTGCCATCCATTTTCAAAGTCGTAAATCGCTCCGGGTGATTCTCTCTGAGGTATTCCAGGGCCATCCGGCCATACCTGCCCAGAGGCTGATCTGCTTCGCTGCTGTTGGAGATTTGCAGATCGGGAAGCATCACCCCGTCCTGCTCCTGGTATTTCAGATTGATATTCGGTTTGTTCATGTTGTGCCATCCTTTCACGATTGATGATCTTGATGTTCCGTTCCACTTCTAACAGGATACTTTTGGAAAGGGCGGTTACTGCCGTACCCAGATGAGCAACCAATGGGAGTGTATTAAAATGGCTGACCGTCGCCATGCCGTCACGCAACTGGATTTCTTCATCCGGCAGGTGACACTTTCTGCCGATGAAATAAGAAATGCTGTCGGTCAAAAGCTGGATGTATTGGGCTTCAAAACCACCGGCCGGGATCTCGGTGAACAAATGGCCTTTGGTTTCCTGCTTGAGTTCCTGCAAAAAGTGGTTATAATTGTCCGCGACAGATTCGCTTGCCATCGCATACAGTGCTTGGGAAAAGCCCTGCTTAGGGAAACCGTGTGAATACGACAGGCGCTCGGTCAGGGCCGCTTTCATTTCACCGGAAAGTTGCCAGTCCGTGGGATGAATCTCTTTGCCAGTAGTTTGGCTTACATCAAAGAGATAGTCAAGGGTGAGTTTGGCATTCCGATAGACGCAAACGGCAACGCCCTTTGCACGGGGAATCAAATTTCTGCCGATGGATTCCCATTGCTTTCGTGTCGCCAGAATCGAAACGGCCTCGTCCTGTGCGTACACAAGAAGTATGTTGTCAAAACTGTGCTTATGGAACTGCGATGCAAATGCCAGATAATCCCGCCAGTTGTGTTCATTTCGGACAATATAAGGAGCCATGACTTCGTATATTGTCCGCAGGCGTTCATCATTTCTCAACGGTATCTGACCTCCTTCCTGTATTGATGATTATGGCCGATTATCCAGCCTCTTGCTCAACCTCCTGTCCTTTCTGGGCAAAATAGAGGGCAAGCGCCTCGTCCACAATGCCGTCGAACTCTTTCTGGCTGATGCTGGCGGTAAAGTATTTCTTGTAAATCGCCGGTCTGACTTTGAACGCCATAGCCTTGGATTTCTTGGGTTTCCGGTTAAAATCGCCGGACAAAATCTGTCCGGTGCGCTCCGGGGTCAGCTTTCCGGTATATTCCCGCAGCAGGGCAGCCTTTCCCTCATTGACCTTGTACTCATTTCCTGAAAGCACATTGTCAACCATTTGCTGTTCCTGTGCGGCCAGGTAGGAGAGCTGCGCGGCTACTGCAATCGCAAACTCTCCATTGTCAATTCTGATTTTTAGGGCTTCCGACAGTTCGTTGATGCGGAGATAAGTCGCAACAGAACGACCCGTAAGGTTATATTCCGCTCCTAAAGCCTCTCTGCTTTTCGACTTGTGGAAGTCACTTCCACAAGTCCCGTTTTCCCTGATTTCATCAGGGTTTTCCAGCCTTTTCAGTTCCTCAATAATATCGTTCCGACGCCCTTGGCAAACCATCTTGGAATAGCGCAGAGCCAGCACCGCCGCTTTTTCAGAGGGCAGCATTTCAGAGAAGGAGCGTTGCAGAACATTGGTTTCAATCACATAAATCCAGGCGTCCTCATCGGAGAGGTTTTCCTTGACAATACAGGGAAGCTCACGGTTTGCAATGGCTGCGGCGTTCTGTCTGTTATGACCGGCCAGCATTTCATATTCAAAACCATCTTCATCCCGTTCGATTTTGCGGATGATGACGGGAGTCAGGACCCCATGTTCCGAAATGCTTTCTACCAGGTCACTGAGCCGGTCGCCCTCATACAACCGGAACGGATGGCCCCGGAAACTGCGGATGGCCTGCGGAGGGAGGGTGACGATGGTATTCTTGGTCGGCAAGGATAGGGAAGGGGTGGGTTCAACAGAGCTTTCTTCTGCGGCATCCAAGCCCAGAAGATCGTCAATGGACTTGATGCGCGGATTGATCTTAGGCATTTGCCAGCACCTCCCTTGCAAGTTCCAGATAGGCAAGAGAGGCCGGGTTTGCCTGCTCCAGCTCCATAACGCTCATTCCGTAGCTGTTTGCGTCCCCCACCTTGACTGTGTAGGGAATCTGACAGGTGAAGATGGGGAGCGATTGGAACGCCTTTGTAACCTGACCGTATGTACGGCGATACAGGTTCGTTCGCTTGTTGCATTTGGTGAATAGGATACCGCCAATCTCAATGCTGGGATTTAATTTCCGCTTGATTTTCTTGATGGTGTCCACCAACGCCTGCAAGCCAGTCAGTGCAAACAGCTCCGGGTCAATCGGGATGATTACTTCATCGGCAGCCGTTAATGCGTTGATGGTCAACGAGCCGAGCGAGGGGTTGGTGTCCACGATAATGTAATCGTAGGACAGCCGTAGAGGGGTCAGCAGAGCAGCCAGGTAGTCATTGCTGTCCGGCGTCATCAGCAGATTTGCCTCCGCAACGGTGAGAGAGCGGCTGGAAGGGATCAAGTCCACAGAGCCAATTTTCTGAATGAACTCGTTGGTATCCGGCAGAACTTCGTCCAGGAGCAGATTGGTGATAAGAGTCCCGGTATTATAGGGCGCCTGGGTCGGCAGGACACCAAAGCTGGTGGTGAGGTTATACTGAGGGTCAAAGTCAACGACCAATACCTTCTTGCCCATCTCGGCCAGCGCATAGGACAGATTTCGGACCGTGCTGGTCTTGGCTACCCCACCTTTCTGGTTGGCTACAACAATTATTTTCCCGCTTTCCATGATAGAAAACCTCCTATATTTTCGTGGAATTTTTGTGATTTCAAGCGTTTGTTCAAATATGCGTCACTGGCCATAAAGTCGATCAGATTGACCTTTGGGATGATAAATGCCGGACCATGTGAAAGAGCTTTCAGCTTTTTCGTTCTGATCCATTTTGCGACCGTAGATGCCGTGGCGCCTGTTAATTCTGCGGCCTCTCTCGTGGAAACTATGTCGGGAATATCCCGGAAACTCTCTATGTAGTATTTTCGCAGTTCCTCCGTTGTCACAGATTCAGGGAGCAGGGGCTTGACTGCGTATGTCCCGCTATATGAGCCGGGGGGAAGTTTGTATTTTTCGGGGTGGATTTCCCTGCGCTCAAGGTAGCGAACAATGTCTTTCATTTTGATGGTGTAATTCCGGGTCTTTTTCCCACTCTGTACGCAGGGGACCAGACCGGATTGCAACAGATAACGAGCTGTGCGTTTGCTGATATGACAGATGATACGGAATTGCTCTTTTTGGACTGTTTCTGGGTACTGCTTCAGCAAATAGCGATACTTGGATACCTGCGCCATATTACTCGCCTCCTTTTTCCTGCCACAGACGCTCAAATCTATCCATCAATTCCTTTTGAACAGGGGTCTTTCGGCGGATGCGGCGGTAATATGGGCTTATCAGAAAGTCCAGCACAAAATCCTTTGGGACGGTGTACTGCTTTCCAGGCTGGAAAGCCTTCAGAATCCCTGTGCTGATCCACCGCACGATTGCCGAGGACGAAAAGCCTGTAATCTGCTGAATATCCTTCACGGAAAGCAGGTCTGAGTAGGGCGAGAGATGTTCATCATAGAATGTTCTCATAGCACAGATATAGGGACTGTCTGCTTCCTGTCTGCACTCACGCCGATAGAGATAGGCAAGAATGTCCGTCAGTTTTATTTTGTGGCTACGGATTAGGTGTTTTTGCTCAATGGTGTAGGGAATCTCACCTTGTTGCTCCAAATTGTAGGCAGTCTTGGGACAGATACGGCAGATCTCGCAGAGTTCCCGTTGGGTTACATAGACGGGATATTTTGCGGCGATGTCGGGGTAATACTTCGTCAAATCCATGTGCAGCACTCACTTTCTTGTTCATCTGTCATTGGTAGGTGAGCCGCTTCACAGGCATATAAGGCATTGACTTTTGGAATGAGTTCAAATAAAATTAGAGTGACAATTCAAAAAGGTAATTTGCGTTTTTTGTGAAGTGGTATGGGTGTTAATACCCCCAATCTGTCGTGCTGTTCTATCCTTGTTCTATCCTCTGGTCATAATTCGGGGCAAAAACGGGAAGAACTCGGAAAAATCGGTGGGTTCAAATAAAAGCGAAAAACGGAGGCCAAAATCCGCAGTATACCGCAGTTTTTTGGCTTCCGTTGTGTACTTCCATTTTCGCTTAATTTCCACCAGAAGGTATGAGCGGGAAATGACTCGAAATCAGTTTGCGAGCAATCGCACGAGGGTTCGAATCCCTCCCGCTGCGCCATATCGCCGCAAGCGTTACAACGCTTGCGGCGACTTTTTTGCCCGAAATAGGCAGCGGCACGGAATAAATTCCATGCCTCTGTGTCATTTCTTTGTCCAATATACAAAAAGGTTTTACATATTCCAAACCATATAAAAAGTGCCGCAGGAGTAAGCTCCTGCGGCACTTTTTAATTTAAGATCGATTAGACCTCGTACATCTTCTGCATCCGGATCAGCTTCTCGTAACGGGCCTTGGCGGTCTCCTCGTTGAGAGCGAAGAGCTCCTTGGCACGGTCGGGGAAGGACCGGGTCAGGCTGGAGTAACGAGCCTCGTTCATCAGGAACTCCTGATAGCCGCCAGCGGGAGCCTTGGAGTCCAGGGTGAAGGGGTTCTTGCCCTCGGCCTTCAGAGCGGGGTTGAACCGGAACAGGTTCCAGTAGCCGCACTCAACAGCCTTCTTCATCTCGGCCTGGCAGTTAGCCATGCCGCCCTTGATGGAGTGCATCTCACAGGGAGCGTAGCCGATGATCAGGGAAGGACCGTGATAGGCCTCAGCCTCAGCAATGGCCTTCAGAGTCTGGTTCATGTTGGCGCCCATGGCGATCTGAGCCACATAGACGTAGCCGTAAGTCATGGCGATCTCAGCCAGGCTCTTCTTGGCAACGGTCTTACCGGCAGCAGCGAACTGAGCCACCTGGCCGATGTTGGAAGACTTGGAAGCCTGTCCACCGGTGTTGGAGTACACCTCGGTGTCGAAGACGAACACGTTGACGTCCTCACCGGAAGCCAGCACGTGGTCCACGCCGCCGAAGCCGATGTCATAGGCCCAGCCGTCGCCGCCGAAGATCCACACGGACTTCTTGTTCAGGTACTCCTTCTCAGCCAGGACGTACTTGCAGTCCTCGCAGCCGGCAGCAGCGCCCTTCTCCAGCTCAGCAACCAGAGCCTTGGTGGCCTCGCCGTTGGCAGCGCCGTCGTCCTTGGTGTCCAGGAAGGCCTGGATGGCAGCCTTGGCCTCAGCGGGAGTAGCCTCGGCAGCAGCCATGGCCTCCAGCTTGGTGATCAGGCGCTCACGGATAGCCTTCTGGCCCAGATACATGCCCAGGCCGTGCTCGGCGTTATCCTCGAACAGGGAGTTGGCCCAAGCGGGACCCTTGCCCTCGGCAGTGGTGGTGTAGGGAGAAGTAGCAGCGGGGCCGCCCCAGATGGAGGAACAGCCGGTGGCGTTGGAGATATACATCCGATCGCCGAACAGCTGGGTGATCAGGCGAGCATAAGAGGTCTCGGCGCAGCCGGCGCAGGAGCCGGAGAACTCGAGCAGAGGCTTCTTGAACTGGCTGCCCTTCACGGTCAGGTCGGTCACATCGGCCTTGGCGGAAACCTTCTCCACCATGTAGTTGAAGACCTCCTGCTGAGCAGCCTCCTGCTCCTGAGGCACCATGGTCAGAGCCTTGGTGGGACACACGCCGGCACACACGGTGCAGCCCATGCAGTCCAGGGGGCTGATGGCCATAGCAAACTTGTACACGCCCTTGCCCTTGCCGGCCTTCACGTCCACGATCTTGGCAGCCTCGGGAGCGGCAGCAGCCTCCTCCTCGGTCAGCATGAAGGGACGGATGGTAGCGTGGGGGCAGACGAAGGAGCACTGGTTACACTGGATACACTTGGTAGCATCCCAAGTGGGAACCATAACGGCCACGCCGCGCTTCTCGTAAGCGGCAGCGCCCAGCTCGAAGGTGCCGTCCACGTGATCCACGAAGGCGGACACAGGCAGGCTGTCGCCGTCCATGCGGTCCACGGGATCCAGGATGTCCTGAACCATCTTCACCAGCTTGGCGGGACCGGTCAGGGCAGAATCCTTCTTCACATCCTCGGCGGTAGCCCAGGAAGCGGGAACGTCGATCTTCACGAAGGCGGTAGCGCCGGCGTCGATGGCCTTGTGGTTCATGTCCACGATGTCCTGGCCCTTCTTCA
>OMEJ01000724.1_pt1 | contig 19095 bp, 19 predicted proteins | sample 1645361 | NCBI WGS metagenome assembly OMEJ01 (sample SAMEA103958156, study PRJEB25191) | human gut metagenome
CCACCCTTCTCCGGCTGATGGCTGCGCTCGCCCGTCAGTACAAGCAAGTCACACACGGTAAGCAGTCTCTTCGGAAACTTAATCTACAGAACAGGGAATTGGTTTCCTATGATTTTATGGGCGCTGATATGCAGGCCCTACGTCGGGAGCTGCGTCGATATAATGTCGATTTTGCCGTGATGAAGGGAGAAGAGCCGGGTACCTACAAGGTATTTTTCAAGGCCCAGGATGCGCAGCGTATCTATACTGTGGTGTCAAATGTAGTCAAAAATTTTGACTGGGAGAAGGAGGAGCCACTATCTGAAAAAGTAAAAGAAGCTGAACGCCAGGCCGAGGCGCAGGCGCGTGAGGCCGGGGCCAGGGAACACAAGAGAGAACGGAGCAAGGAGGAGCGATGAAAAAGGCAAAACCTTTAGAAGTCGCACTTATGGCGGTACTCTCGCTGGCAGCCGCTTACCTCCTGAACCGCTTTTGGGCGGTTCTGGAGGGGCTGCCAGCGGGCAACCCCATAGAGCGGTTGCTGGATGCTGTGGATGCTATCATACCATCCATAGGAGCTGCTCCGTTGTCCATTGGAGTATCAAAAGCATCCCTACTGGCCGGGGCGTGCGGATTTGGTATGGTATGGCTTATGTATCTGTACCGTCTTGCGGCCCCGAAGCGAATGTATGGGATTGAGCACGGATCGGCCGAGTGGGGCAGCCGAAGGGACAGCGCACCACTTAGGAGCAAAGATCCTGACCAAAATATTGTCCTGTCGGCCACTGAGCAGATCAGTATGGGACAGGCCAAAAACTATGAGCATGACCGCAATAAAAATGTAATTGTTGTCGGTGGCAGCGGTTCGGGAAAAACGGTGTTGGTCAAAGAAAACCTGATGCAGCTTCACAGCAGCTATGTGATAACTGATCCAAAGGGTACCCTGCTCCCTCAAACCGGCTACCTTTTCACGAAAAATGGATGGAAAGTGCGCAATTTTAACACTATCAATTTTAAAAAATCGCTGCACTATAATCCACTGGCCTACATCCATTCAGAGAAGGACATCCTGAAAGTAGTAAATGTCCTTATCAAGAACACAAATGGCGATGCATCCCCGCAGAAAGATCCATTTTGGGAACAAGGGGAACGGCTGCTCTATACAGCACTAATCGCCTATCTGATGAAAGAGGCCAGGCCCTCAGAACGGAATATCCCATCCCTCATAGACCTTTTAGAGCATTGCCAGGTGCGCGAGGACATTCCAAACTACAAAAGCCCAGTTGATATTTTGATGGATGACTTGGCCCAACGGGAGCCGGACTGCCTGGCTGTGCGCCAGTATCGAAAATTTAAGGTTGGGGCTGGGAAAACCATGGCATCTATACTGATATCCTGTGCAGCCCGCCTGGCCCCCTTTGACATTGAAGAGCTCAGAGAACTCATGAGCTACGATGAACTGGAGCTGGATTCCATTGGCGACCACCGAACAGCCCTGTTCATCACCATGTCTGATACGGACACAACCTTTTCTTTTCTGATCGCCATGCTCATGTACCAGTTGTTCAACCTACTTACCGAGAAGGCCGATGACGAGTACCATGGCCGTCTCCCAATCCATGTCCGGTGTATTTTAGACGAGTTTGCCAACATCGGTAAAATTCCTGATTTTCATGTCCTGATCTCGACAATCCGAAGCCGAGAGATCTCCACAACGATTATGTTGCAATCGCTGGCCCAGCTCAATGCCGTGTATAAGGATCATGCCGATACCATTCAAGACTGCTGTGATTCTATGGTTTTCCTTGGGGGGAAATCCACCAAGACCACAAAACAGATTGCTGAAATGATGGGCAAAACCACTATTACGGGACGTGACGCCAGCGAGAGCAAGGGGCAGAGTGGCAGTTATTCGGTGCAGGACAGGGGGCTGGGCCGAGATCTTCTTGACCCAGCAGAGGTTGGGAGGATTGGACGGACAGAGTGCCTTGTAATTATCGTCGGGCTTCCCCCTTTCCGCAGTAGGAAAGTCAACAATAAACGGCACAAGAGGTATCGGTACATTTCAGACAGTGGAAAAGTTCCGCTATTTGATATTACCCAGGCAACAACCCTTTCTGACCAGCATTTCTTCGACACTGTATCCAGTGTTGAAGAGGTAGAGCTCGACCTATCGGAGCTCAATTCACTTTGACACTTTGAATAGGAGAAAACAAATGGATCTCTTGAATGATGTGCTAGACCTTATCCAGAAATTCGTGATTATCGGCGGCGGCGTCCTGTTGGTTTTTGGGCTTGTAAACCTGGGCACAAGCCTCAGTGACCACAATGGCCCTGGTATCTCCTCTGCAATCTGGAAAATTATCGGCGGCGGTGTCATAATCGCAGGCGCGGTGCTCTTTGGCCAAGTCGTCGGCTCGTAGTTTTACCGAGGGGCGGCTGCGGCCGCCCCTGCCCATATTAAGGAGTTCTTATGTTCAAGAATTTACTGATTGACTGGGTGACCGAGCTAAACGAGAAGATAGCTACCGCCGGAGACAGCGGCTATCTGACCATAAGCCTTTCAGCTTTTAACCCAACGTTATATGCCTATATCAAGACGATCATGAGCACAGTTGTGATGCCCGTCGCCTATGTTATCCTCGCGCTGTTTTGTTTACTGGAGCTTTACCGTTGCAGCGTCCAGGCAGATGGGGCCGCCAGTGGCACGACCTTTTCTCTGGAGATTGTCGGGATGGAGGCGGTCTACCAGGTCAGCCAGCACATTACACTCGGTATCAGCAGCATCGTTTCCAGCGGTAGTGTTTCCAGCGGCTTGGATCTGCCCGCAGTTATTGATGAAATAAATGGGATGGGAACAGGCGAGCAGATCGGTATGCTGATAGAACTGGTGATTGTCAAATTCGGCGTACTTATCATTCTCGGGATTGTCAATGTAATCTGCATTGGCCGCTTTATTGAAATCTATGTGATGATCGCAATCGCCCCCATCCCAATCGCCACATTACCATCGCAAGAGCTGAGCAGCATTGGTAAGAATTTTTTCAAATCCTTTGCAGCGGTGTGCGTCCAGGGCATCTTGATTTACCTGGTGGTTTCCTTTTTCCCTGTTCTGATAAGCAACGATATCCTGGGGGACTCAAGTGTTTTTGGGATGCTGCTCTATTCCCTTGTTTTGGGCGTCAGCGTGCTCAGTTGCGGCCGCTGGGCGAAGTCCATCTGTAATGCCTTTTAGCCTGGAGGTGAGAAATAAGTGATCAGCGTATCTGTTCCAAAGGAAATTAGTGATTACAAAGAGAAGGTCATATTTGGGCTTTCTCTCCGCCAACTGGTATGCGGGGTAATCGCTGTTGGCCTGGCGGTTGCAACTGGGCTTTTGCTTGTTCAAGTGCTGGGATTATCCATAGATATCGCAGGCTATATCATCATGGTCGAAGTAGTCCCGCTGATGGCGCTGGGCTTTGTACGGCCAAGGGGGCGGCCATTTGAGGAATTTGCGCGGCTGTATTTGGACTCCAAATTGGGCCGGCACAAATTTTCCTATCAAACTGAGAGCCTGATTGATTTGACCCTTATTCCAGAAAGGAGTTCTCACGGTGATTTCAATATTTCAAAAGGGCAAAGGGGGGGCGGGCCACGGGGCCGCTATGGGAAGCGCACAAAGGGAGGCGAAGCCCTCTACCTTTACCAGAAAACAGCATCGAAGCAGAAAAGAAAACGCCAAAGCGCACGACGCCAAATTAAAGCAGCTCTTAAAGAATGCCGGGCCGCACGACGCCAGGCCAAGAGACACATTTAAACGGGCCACTTCACCTAAATCAGCCCAAGATGTGATCTCCTATTGGCGCATGGTGGAAGACGGAATATGTGAAATCGAGCCAGGTCTTTTCAGCCGAACAATCCGTTTTTCTGATATCAACTATCAAACTGCCCGGCGGGATGACCAAATAGATATATTTTCCCGGTATTGCGAATTTTTGAATTGGCTCTCTTCCTCCATACATCTACAGATAAATCTAATCAACCGCCGCATTGATAAGGACTCCTTCAAGGAGCAGATGTTTTTAAAATACCAAGGGGAGCGGCTTGACGAATACCGGAAAGAAATCAATACCATGCTGTCGGAAAAGGCCCTGGAGGGCCAGAACTCAATATTGAGAGAAAAATACATGACCGTAACCACCGCCGCCAGCAGCTATGAAACTTCTATCCCGGCGCTGGCTCGCCTGGAGACGGATATCCTAGGGCATTTAAAGTCACTCGGCTGTGATGCCGGCACGCTTTCCGGTGCAGAGCGCCTGGAGCTGCTGCATGAAACCTTCCGGCCGGACGACCGCTTTACCTTCAGCTACAGTGACTTACTGGGCTCTGGCTTGACCACAAAATCCTTTATAGCACCGTCCTATTTTGAATTCCCAGACAACAAGCCGTATTTTCAATTTGGAGACTATTATGGTCAAGTCGTGTTCCTGCGTGACTACCCAACAGAGCAGTCGGATCAATTTGTCACCAAACTCACAGATCTCCCAATCGACATGAATGTTTCCGTCCATATTACAAACGTAGACCAGGGGCAGGCGCTAGAGTATGTGCGCCGGCAGATTGCCTTCATGGAAATGGAGGCCACGGAAAAGCAGAGCGCCGCCAATCAGGGCGGGCGCAATCCCGAACTTGCATTGCCGATGGAAACCAGGCGCAGCTACGAGGAGGCCGTTAAGCTCCTGGCTCAGTTGGAAGAGCAGAACCAAAAAATGTTCAAGGTAAATGTCCTGGTATTCACCTATGCTGAAGACCTGGATACACTTCAGGACAATATTTCGCAGATTATGGCCGTGGCCCGGGAGCAGAACATGAAATTCGATGTACTGCGGATGGAGCAGCGAAAGGCACTCAACAGTGTGTTACCGCTCGGGAAAAACTGGCTATCCATTGAGCGCACCTTAACGACATCCTCTACAGCGATTTTTGTGCCATTTACAACCCAGGAGCTATATCAACCAGGAGGCATCTACTACGGCCTAAATGCAATGTCCCACAATTTGATCTTTTTCAATCGGCTCTCGATGGATGTAGGCAGCGGCATGATATTAGGCACACCTGGCAGCGGCAAATCCATGGGCGCAAAAGGTGAGATCAGCAATGTACTACTTCGAGATCCAAACAGCGAGGTTATTGTGCTTGACCCGGAGCGCGAATACGCCCCTTTGGCTGACGGCTTTGACGGTGAGGTTATCCGTATTGGAGGCGGGAGTAAGAGCTGCATCAATCCCATGGACATCAATATGGACTACTCCGATGACGAACAACCATTGGCCCTAAAGTCTGAACTCGTTTTAACCCTCTGTGAATTGTTGATCGGCGGGAAGTATGGCCTGTCAGGTGGGCAACGGTCTTTGATCGGCCGTGCCTGTTCGATCTGCTACCGGAAATATTTTCAGCACCCATGCCCTGAAAATATCCCGACTTTGAGAGACTTCTATGAGGTCTTGAAAAAGCAGCCTGAACCGGACGCAGCCAATATTGTACTGGAGCTGGAGATCTATATTGAGGGTAATCTATCTATCTTTGCAGACCATACAAATGTTGATACCAATAAGCGTTTTCTGGTTTACGACATCAGAGACTTGGGCAAACAGCTCCGCACTTTTGGGATGGTTGTGGTAATGGATCAAATCTGGAACCGGATAACCCGCAACCGAGCTATTGGGCGTCACACCTGGTTATACATCGACGAAATGCAGCTTCTCTTCTCGAATGAGTTCTCAGCAAACTACTTTTTTGAACTCTGGAGCCGGAGCCGGAAGTGGGGAGCAATCCCGACTGGAATTACTCAAAACGTGGAAACCCTTCTGCTCTCTGACCTTGCACGCCGGATGTTAAGTAACAGCCGCTTTATCCTGATGTTCAACCAAGCGACAAGCGACCGGGTGGAGCTGGCAAACCTCTTAAATATCAGCAATCGGCAATTAGACTATGTGACAAATGCAGATTCTGGCCAAGGGCTACTTTTTGCCGGGAAAAGCATTGTACCTTTTATCAACAATGTACCTAAGAACACCAAGCTATACCAGATGATGACCACCAAGTTGGAAGAGGTCACCCCGAGCAGCGGAAGAGGTGAAAACGGCAGCTCCGAGGGATAGCCACTATCCTCCAGCCTTTTTCCAAGCTCCGTGCAGAGGATTTTAACAATGAGTAAAAAGCAAAAAGACCAGCCTTTCCGTGCTTCTGAAAATACCAGCTCTTCATTGATTCTGGAAGAGCACCGGCCTTTATCGGAGGGTACCATACACGAGGATCTGGAAACCAGCATCCGAAAAAGCATCCATAAAAGCGCCGTGCTCAGTGGCGACGATGCCCCCGAGCACGATACCAGGGCCACGCAAGGGCCGGCAAAGTCGTCTGTTCGCCCACCTTCAGAAGTGGTTGACCGCAGCCATACAAAACCTGTCAGGTCTTCAATACTACGAGATAGCAGGCCAAAGCCAGGTGCTGAATCTTCTTTACCTCGCAAGCAGAGCGCCGCACCGCATAAGGCGCCTGCATCTGATGGATCTTTAGGCGAAGAACGGCTGCTCACCGGGGCCGCCAGCGGCGCGGTACTAAAGGGCTCCCATGGAGTCACTATCAAAACCCCCGAAAAGGGACGGGAGCGAATTAAGTCCGCCATATCGCCTGAACCTACCCTGGCCTCTTGGGGGGTGCATATTGGCCAAGACAGTGATCCCACGCCAGAGAACGACCCAAGCCCTCCTCTGTCACCTGCGTCTGAGGCTGCGGCATACGCAGAAAAGGCGTTCACCCCCCATAGCAGGCGGGGCCCGCTCTCGGCCCTAGGCCGGGCGGTCCCCCAGTCTATCAATACCAATGCAGCCCGCTCCAGTGATTCCGGTGAACGGGCCGCCGGCATCGGCATCAAATATGGGTATCGGGCCAGCAGATATGCGGTACTCGGCGGCACGAGAGCCGTTAAGGGCACATATCAAACCGCCAAGTACCACCACACTCTAAAAAGGGACATAGCCTCTGGAGCACTCAGCGTTTCAGAGGCACAGTCTGTTTTCTGGCACCAGGTCAAGAAAAATGCTGGCGGTGTTCTACATGGCGTCGGTTGGGCTGTAAAGGATAGTATCTCCTATGATGTCGAGGATTTCTATGGCAGTGACGATCTTGGTGTGCAGGCCATAACCAAGCCGAAGAACGTGATTATCGGAACCAAGCGCACGCTCACAGGAACCAAGGCCGCAGCCAGCACCTTGACCAAGGGGGCCAAGACTGGCGGACGGGTTATTGCTTCTGCTGCCCGGACGGGCCGCCGCGTCGTTCAGGTTGTTTCAGGCATGGCCAAAACGGCTTCTGTTGCAGCCAAGGCGGGTATTGGGGCAATAGCAGCCATAAGCCCTTATGTCCTGGTGATTCTCCTCGCCCTGATCATCGTAGTCTGTATTTTTTCAATTTTCTCTATTAAAAGCGACGATTGGGAACTCACACAAACCTACCTGTATATCACAGAGCTCGATGCCACCATGGAGCATGACATCATCCAAAATTCTAAGCGGAGCGGCGTGGATTCTTTTGCCTACTATCTCAACGGGGCCCCAGTATCTTTAGAGCAAATGGAGGTGTTCACCGATGCCGACTTGCTGCTTGCATATCTGGATTGCAAATATGACGACTATACTTTTTCCGATGTCCGGTCAGAAATTGATTCACTCCATGATGCCCTGCACTCGCTCCGCCTGGAGGAGTATACCACAAGCAGCACAACTACCGATAGTGAAGGTAACGAGGTGACGACCCATACCACCCATTTAGATCAATACCTGACCACCGAACCAACCCTAGAATACATCACAGATCACAAGGATACTCTGTTATCTGCTGATCAAGTGGAACGGCTTGAAGCGTTAGGGGAGGTTGGTATCTACACCATGCGACAGGAGCTTGCATCCCCCTTTGTTGGGATTGATTGGAGCTCTGGTCTAACAAGCCGGTTTGGCTGGAGAATCCATCCGATTAGTGGAGATCTCTCCTGCCACTATGCACTCGATATTGCCATGCCGGGCGGCACGCCTATCAACGCCTGCATGAGCGGCACCGCAGTTGTGCCAGGCTACCATGAAAGCTACGGAAATTATGTCAAAATTATGGGCAACAACGGTACCTATACCCTTTATGCGCATATGTCCAGCATAGCTATTTCAGATGGTCAAGACGTAGAAATCGGAGACGTAATCGGGTATGTGGGTACCACTGGCAGCTCCACCGGAAATCATTTGCATATCGAGTATTTCAAAGATGGCCACCGCTTAAACCCCCTATTCTATCTGGAACCGTGACATTCCAGCAGGAGGACGATATATGATACTCATTTTAGCGGAAAAGCCGAGCGTTGGACAAGCTATTGCCAAGGTGCTCGGTGCTACGCAGCGCGGAGCTGGTTATGTCCATGGGAATTGCTATATCGTGTCCTGGTGCTTTGGACACCTGGTTGAGCTGGCCCAGCCCAAGGACTATGACCCAGCATTGGAGCAATGGGATCTCCGTACCCTTCCCATTATTCCGCAAGAGTTCAAGACTGTTATCCAAGCCAGCACAGAAAAACAGTTCAAAATTATTCAAAGCCTGATGCACCGAACCGATGTCAAAGAGGTTATTGCCGCGACTGACGCCGGCCGAGAGGGAGAGTTGATCTTCCGTCTGGTATATGAACAGGCGATGTGTAAAAAGCCTGTCAAGCGTTTATGGATCAGCAGCTTGGAAAGCTCTGCAATACGAGAGGGGATGGAGCACCTAAAGCCTGCTTCTGAGTATGACTGCCTTTATCATGCGGCCCGTTGCCGGCAGCGGGCCGACTGGCTCTTGGGTATAAATCTGTCGCGCCTCTATACAATCATGTACTCCCATAAGCTACCTATCGGCCGCGTCCAAACCCCTACATTACAGCTTATTGTAAGCCGTCAGGCTGAAATAGAACAGTTTGTTCCTGAAACATACTTTACCTTATGCGCGGATCTAGGTGGTTTTAATGCCTATTCCCGTGTAAGCACGGCAGCGGAGGCCGAGGCCGCTGTTGCCGTTTGTAAAATCAGTGATGCTTTTGCGGCCAAGATCGAACAATCCGAGCGCCAGGATTCCCCGCCCCATCTATATAACCAGGATACCTTACAGATGGATGCCAACCGTCTGTATGGTTTCACTGCCCAGGATACCCTCTCCTATGCCCAGGCTCTCTATGAGGCTAAACTGGCCACCTATCCGCGTACCGACAGCAGCTACTTAACAAAAGATATGGAGCCTGCTGTCGGGCCATTGGCCTCAAAATTGCTCCAGTCCGGTGTCCTTCCACCAGATATTAGCCGACAATGCTCTCTGGAGCTGCTGGATGTCCAATCCGTCATAGATGATAATAAAGTATCTGACCATCACGCAATTATACCTACCGGGGGCATCACCAAAAAGGTGTTTGATTCCCTCTCTGCCGGAGAGCAAAAGATCCTGTACCTTTTGATCCTGCGTTTTTTAGCGGCCCTGTACCCCCCACGCCGCTATTCATCAACAAAAATAGTTTTTGATATCAGCGGCTATGCTTTTTCTTCTACCGGAACCGAAGTTATAGATCCTGGCTACCGATTCATTTGGGATGCTCTGGTTGCCGAGCCCTCTATGGAATCCGGCTCCATGGAGGACGAGCCTGACAACGATAACCTCCCCTCTATTGCAGAGGGAAGTACATACCCAGTCAAGGGAATAAAAGCGATAGCAAAGAAAACCCGGCCTCCTCGCCCATATACCGATGGTACATTGGTACAGGCAATGCGGACGTGCGGCAAAACGCTTGCAGATGATGACCTGAGAGACGCAATCAAGGACTGTGGTATGGGTACAGTGGCGACACGGGCCGCAATAATCGAGAGCATTATCAAGAGCGGCTATGTCCGCCGCAGCGGAAATTTTCTCGTTCCAACAGATGACGGGAAATTGCTTATAGAACTTGTTCCAACCACGATTAAAGCCCCATCCCTAACCGCTCAATGGGAAAAACAGCTTGCCGAAATAGAGCATAACGCCTTGAGCGAGGATGACTTTATGGCGTCCATCATATCCTTTCTGCGCAGTTTTATCGCAGACGCCAAGCTGTTATCTGGAAGTCAGGACTCCAGTGAGCTTTTCGCTCCAAAGGAGCGCATTAGCCTTGGGCTGTGCCCCATTTGCGGGCGGCAAGTAAGAGCGTATCCGAAGTCTTATTCATGCGAAAGCGGGAAAGGCGGCTGTGGGTTCACAATCTGGAAGTCCATCGCCCAAAAATCTATTACAGAAGCCCAGGTCAAGAAGCTGCTGGCCACGGGGCGGAGTAGTCTTATCAAGGGCTTTGTTTCCAAGGCCGGAAAAAATTTTGACGCCTATTTAATTCTGAAGGATGATCACCAGGTAGGGTTTGAATTTCCAAGTCGAGGTGAAAGAAAGAAATGAAAAAGCTGGACATAGGTGACCCTAACGCAACTATGATTGCCGGGTATTTTGAGGACGCCTTTGGGGTGCCACCCTCCCAGCGGACAACCAGAGCTGTCGATGGTACTTATTATCACATGTGGCGTAATACCCCTAGCTTTAGCTATGGGGATACCCCTTGCACACTTTGACAAACTCGTCGAAACGGGAATCTCATTTGAGAGGCCCAAATTCCCATAGCTGAAGCAATCGTTTTGTTTGGAATGGTGGTGATTGTATGGAATATTCGTACAAATTCCGGCTATACCCAAATCGGGAGCAGGAAAAACAAATTCTGCGCACACTTGGCTGCTGCCGGTTCGTATTCAACCACTATCTTGCCAAGCGGAAGGAAGTATACGCGCAGGACGGCAAGACGCTGAATTACTACGACTGCGCCGGTGATATGACACAGCTCAAGAAATCGCTGGCGTGGCTGCGGGAAGTGGATGCGACCGCCCTGCAATCCTCGCTACGGGATTTGGATACAGCCTTTCAGAACTTCTTCCGCCGTGTGAAGCAGGGGGAGAAACCCGGCTATCCCCGGTTCAAGAGCAAGCACAACCACCGGCAAAGCTACAAGAGCAAATGTGTCGGTACGAACATCAAAATTCTGGATCATGCCGTACAGTTGCCAAAACTTGGCCATGTGAAGTGCCACATCTCCAAGGAGGTCAAAGGCCGTATCCTGTCTGCCACTGTCAGTCAGAATGCCAGCGGTAAGTATTTTGTTGCTTTGTGCTGTACCGACGTGGAGATAGCCCCTCTGCCCTCTACCGGGGCGGTCATCGGGCTTGATATGGGCCTGAAATCATTTACCGTCACCTCCGATGGCCTGGAATATCCGAACCACAAGTTTCTGACCAAGAGCCTCCGTAAACTCGCCCGCCTCCAGCGGCAGCTCTCCCGAAAGTCAAAGGGGAGTAAACGCCGGGAGAAAGCAAGGGTAAAGGTTGCCCGGTTGCAGGAACATATCTCCAATCAGCGTCAGGACACGCTGCATAAGCTGTCCACCCAGCTTGTCCGAGACTACGACCTGATAGCGATTGAGGACTTAGCGCCTAAGAACATGGTGAAGAACCATAGCCTAGCCCGGTCTATCTCCGATGCTTCCTGGGGAGAGTTCCGCAGACAGTTGGAGTACAAGGCGGCGTGGTACGGCAAGCAGATGGTCACGATAGATCGCTTCTTCCCGTCCTCTCAGCTATGCTCCGTCTGTGGTGCTCAATGGCCCGGCACAAAGGATTTGTCTGTTAGGGAGTGGGTCTGTCCTTCCTGTGGCGCTGTCCACGACCGAGACACGAACGCCGCAAAGAATATCTTGAACGAGGGCTTGCGCCTCTTGGCGTAGGCTATACGGTAGGGCGGGACACGCCCGAACCTATACGCCCACGGAGAGTATGTAAGACTTGAGTTTTCAAGCAATGCTCGTTGAAATGGGAATCTCCACATGAATCCGGGAATGTCAAGCACTCTCCCCGAGCGTAAGACGCAACCACGGCGCTATACTCAGCGAACCGAGAATCCCCCGGATTTATCTGCGGGGAGTGTCACAGCGCGGCTAGGAGCGTCAAACAGACTACGTGAAGAAAGGAATGGAAACTATGTCTACCTCTTACCTGGACACGTTATATTCTTCCGAAATTACAACCCTGCTGAATGATCTTAATGTTGCAGGGCATTTTGAAAATGCCCTCTCCATCCCCCTCCCGCAGCGGGTTACTCAACTGGTCAATGGCATGTTCTATCCCGACAATGAGGCCGGCACCAACGCTATCTCCATTGTGGCCAACCGAGCCGCTGTGTTCTGTCACGAGCAGCTTATTGATCCCAGGGAGATATCCGACCTGGCGCAGATGTTCAGCGAGACTGCCCAAAAGTATCCGTTTCGCTGTGAGGCCCTAAAGCTCATTTACAACGACGAGCACCAGCACAACTCCTTCCCTGGGCAGTCTTTACCGGATAAGAATCGCTTTTTAGGCCGTGATGAAGTGGCCGCCGTTTTATTGGTGGCCGAGCAGACGCAGAGCATGGAGATCCCCGCTGCCCTGTTGGAGCAGTATCGTTCTGATATCTGCCTCTTTGCAGATCCCAGCATCATATTTGCCATGAATCATCTAGAGCAGTATACTAATCTAAATCTCACTCCCGGAGAGTACCGCGATTACTACAACATCGCCATTGATGTAAAAGATACCGCCGGCCCTGGCGGATACGAGGCCCTCGATGCTTTTATCAGCACAAAAAGCACGGGCCGCGAATCCCTTTCAGAGCGGTTGAGCCGGGCCTGCGCAGATTCCGCCAGGCAAGTCTCCTCCATGGAGCTTGACATCGAGCGTTCTCACCAAGAAAGGAGCCTGGGTGATGCCCGCTGATATCAAAGCCAGGCCCTCCGGCAACGATGATGCACGGGCAAAAAAAATGCAGGAGCTTTTTTCCCGCATTGAAGCCGGCGTTTCTGGAGTATTCACAAGTGATAACTACCGCTCATATCTCCGCACGATGGCTAAATTCCATCGGTACAGCGCCCGGAATTGCCTGCTGATTCATCTTCAGCGGCCCGAGGCAACCATGGTTGCCGGTTTTGACGCCTGGAAGAAAAAATTCCACCGCCACGTGCTTGCCGGCGAAAAGGGAATCACGATTATTGGCTACGCCTTAAAATCCAGTACATTGCGGAAGCCGCTCCGGGATGAAAAGGGCGATCCCGTGATAGGAGACGATGGGAAACCAGCAATTGAATATGTGAAGCACTCATATCCAGTCTACTTCCCTGTTTATGTCTATGACGTATCGCAAACAGAGGGTGAACCGCTCCCGCAGCTCGTTCATGATCTGGAAGGGGACGTGGCCTCCTATCAGGATTTCCTTGCCTCCTGCCGGAAGCTCTCTCCCTACCCGATTGAGTTCGAGAACATAGCATCCCCAAATGTTCGGGGCTACTGTAGCTTTGAAGAGCAGCGCATCGTCGTTCGCTCCGGGCTCAGTCAGGTTCAGACGGCCAAGACCGTGCTCCATGAAATAACCCATGCTATTCTCCATAATGAGGGAGACGCAAAAACCCGTGCTGAAAAAGAGCTTGAAGCAGAGAGTGCCGCATTTGTTATCTGTTCGCACTATGGGATCGACACCTCCGAGTATACCTTTCCTTACCTGGCCTCCTGGTGTCGTCAGGAGCGGGACAAGCTGGAACGCTGCCTTGATGCAATCCAAAAGCACGCCTTTTCCGTGATCGAGCAGTTGGACGCCAGTATGCTGGAGCTGGAAAAGGCCAAAGCCGATCGGAGCTCCCTCCAGCAGCGGCTTGAGCTGGCACAGGCCCAAAGCGCCATTGATTTGACACGCAATCCACCATCGCAGGTTCGGAATATGGAATTAGAGCGGTGACGCAGAAGGAAGGAATATCATGTTTACTGTAGAAGAACAGACTATTATCAACCTATACCGGCAAGCCTCCAGCTCCATGACGCGCTCAGAGCTCCTTGCCGAGCTCACGGGTGCCCTCTCTGCAATCGACGATCTCCAGCTCCGGGGCGCAGTCCATCATATCATCACGAAGCTCCAGGCCATGGATGACCAATCTTTCTTCTCGCTGCGCCTTGAGGATGCACTTACGCCCGGACTGGAAGCATGAAAACATTTTGGGTCTTGGAGCCAGGGCGCTTCTACTTTATAGAAGCAGATTTTTTCCAGAGGTACGCCGATTTCTTCCCTGATTTAGATCTTAAAAAATATGATCGTCGTCCCTTCTTTTTCGCATTTCAGGAGCCCCATCCTTCCAGGCTCTTGTGGATGATTCCCATATCATCCAAGCATGATAAATACCAGGCTGTTTTTGACTCTAAAGTGGCGCGCTATGGGTTTTGTGATACTATACGGTTCGGCCGCGTTGAGGGCCTCCATACTGTTTTCCTTATCCAGAACATGTTCCCAGTAACCCGAGAATACATCCGGGAGGTATACCTGGATCGTTTTTCCCATTTCGTGCGGGCTACTCCGATTGTCAGGAATGATGTCATCCGCTCTGCAAAAAGTGTGTTGCATAAAGTCCAGAGCAGGGGCTTGAACCTTACTTTTGTAGATGTGCTGAAGCTCCGCTCCCAGCTCCTTGAACCGGAGCGCGGGATCTCTACCCCCAGTCTTGCCGCACAACTCGCGGCCGCCACGGAGCGGGCAGAAGCCCAGCAGCCAGAGTATCAAACTCCTGTGCAGCAGAGAGAAGATCCCTCGTTAGATCGGTAAACAGTAATTTACATTTTGTTTGTTTCCTGCTATACTAAAAATGAAAAGGCGTGGTGGTAATCCTGGCCAGTCCAGGCCAGACGCACACGAGCAGTAAAAATCTGATACCGTTACCCTTAATGGGGTCGAGCGGCAAAAGAAAGGAGTCAGGTAATACCTGACTCCTTTCCTTATATGGCTTCCTTCCTCCTCCATGGGGAAGATGGCACATCCGTCTGCTCTCCTCTTCCATGGTGGCCACCCAGCTCTCCAGGACAGCTCCGGGCTGGCCTGGCGACTGCCGGCCGCCTCCATAGGGAAGATGTACCATCGGCTGCTCTTCCCTCCCTTGGTGGCCACCCAGCTCCCCAGGGTAGCTCCGGGCCGGCCGGGCGGCTACTGGCCTCCTCCATGGGGAAGATGTACCATCGGCTGCTCTTCCCTCCCCTGGTGACCACCAGCTCATCCAGGGCAGTTCCGGGCCGGCCAGGCGGCTGCCGGCCGCAGCCGCTCGAGCCTGCATCTTTTCTGCTGGGGCCGCTGATCTGTAGACTCTGAAAATACATGTTTTTTCCAGAGTCATGTTACCATAGAAAATCCGGGCTGTAACTTATTACAAAAAATAACCGTTATATTCACCTGAATTACTGTTGAAATTTGGGTAAATATAGGATATAATATCCATTCCATGGCACGATCGGTTGTAAATGTGGAATTGCAAAAGTGTAAAGGAGTGATTTTTTTGAAACTGTTCTTTAAACGCGCTACTTGCACCGTTGCCCTCTGTACTCTATTCACGTTTGTATTTGCAACTGTAGCTTTCGCTGCCGACGGATTTATCTACTATGAAGGTGGCCTAAAAGAACCTGTCATGTTGATTGAGGAACGTATGTCAGGCAATATTCTCGGCGATTGCATTGACGAATGGAATGACACCGATACTCCTATTGATTTCACCGAGGGAAACGGAGACAGTTATTGTATCTCCGGCCAGTGGGATGATACCTGGTATGGAATGTATACTCCAAGAGATTTGGAATTCATTTTCTTTGGCAGAGCAGGTAACTTTAAAATTGAGCTAAATCGTAATATGTTGGTCAGTGAAAGCAAGACCTTTTGGAAAAGTGTTCTAACCCATGAGCTTGGCCATGCTGTTTGTCTTGGCGATAATCCATCCTCTGGAAATCAGTCTATTATGAATTATGACAGAGATCGCAACTATTTAACTTGGCCTACTTCTGATGATGTTGATGGTGTAAATGACGCCTATAAATAACTATATGGGGAGGTGTTTCTGATGACCAAGAGAAAAATTATAAATGCCCCTGTTGTAATCATTGCTCTTGTAGCTGCACTTCTTATTGTGTTCCTGAAAATATCATTGACCTCTACGCCCATGTTACAAGGTGACTATCCGTATTACCCGGATGTGCAGAGCATCACCGATTCGGCCGATGTGATTATTGTTGGAGAGGTCGTGACCTCTGGGGATGTGCAGGATCTCATGGTTGACCGAACTCCTGGTAAGGAAGATAAGGAACCTATACAATATACCCTCTCTACAGTAGAGGTAACCGAGGTTATATCTGGCGACGTTCAGGTTGGAGATATTCTCACTGTAAAACAAATTGGAGACTATAAGAACCTTCCAGAAGCCACACTTAAAGAGACAGATGGTTATTTAAAGGCCGGTCAAACTGAACTTATGTTTTTGGCGAGCTATGAGAATTCTCCCTACTCCGCTGTAAACCCCGCGCAGGGCACAATAGAAGTTCTGGACGGTGGTGAGCTATACTCCGCAAGTAAATACTCTCTTTGGGGATATAATGATACAAGCACAAGATCTGCTGGGTCTGTTGATACTCTCACAGATGCAATCGCTGAAATAAAAGATTGTCTATAACATAAAAGGAAGGGGCGAAGATTTAGCTTCGCCCCTTCCTTTATTCAGTTTCACCCCGCAATTCTCTAAACTCGTCCAGCTTATCACGGTGTCTTTTTTGGTAGTCCTCCATCATTTCTTCCATCAGTTCACTGACACTCTTTCGTTCCACATAAGCGATTTTTTGAATTCCCTCATATATACTTGGAAGCGCAGAAAGACTAATCCGCTTTTTCAGCTCCCGATCTTCCTTCGGTCGGCCCCGCCGGCCGGCGCTGGCAGCCGCCTCTATTGGAAGGAGAGTACGGCCGACTGCTCTCCACTTCCTGGCGGCCTCCCCAGTCCCCCAGGGCCGCTCCAGGACAGCCCGGGCAGATCCAGGCCACAGAGAGTACAGCCGCCTGCTCGCCGCTCCCCTGGCGGCCTCCCAGCTTCCCAGGGCCGCTCCAGGACAGCCCGGGCGGATCCAGGCCACAGAGAGTACAGCCGCCTGCTCGCCGCTCCCCTGGTGGCCACCCAGCTCCCCAGGGCTGCTCCGGGCCGGCAACCGCCCGGCCGGCAGCCTTCATGTTGGGGCCGCTGATCCATAGCCCCTACAAATACACATTTTTCTCCAGTGTCATGTTACCATAGATAATCCAGACTACCAACTTGTCGTGAAAGATAACCGTATAACGGTTTACCCGTTCACGCATAGCGCAAACGGGTAAACCGTTATAAAAGGACACACCACAGGCCGTCTCGCCTATGGTGTGTCCTTTGTCGTGCCTCACAACGCAAACGCCGCCTCCTCATTCTGCCGCAGCGTCCTCCAAAAATCTCGTTGTCATCACAACTGCCTCGGCCCGTATAGCCTTGCCCTTGGGATCAGTAATTCTTTAGAATATCAACTCTACTTCTTCAATAGTCACTGGGTCAGATGAATAGTTTTTAATCATAAAATAATAATATCCTGCTTCCGGCATAGTCGCTGCTCGAGAGTAAGTTAACACATTACTATACCAGGAATCAGTAAGGCTCAGATTTTTGCTTGCATCATAGTTAGATCTATAAATGGCATTATACATACGAGCTTTCCGATCCAACCACACCACGAAATCATATCGTACGTCGGCCAACATGTTAAATGCTTGACCGTTAGCTTTGGTTAATTTCACTTCTTCGCCATTGTCAAGTACTATCCCTTCCCATTTTACACGCGAATCGCTACCAGGGATAGTCCCTGTTTCGACTATTTCTCCATCTTTGTTATACACCGTATAGTAAAATTCTGTTATTTTTTCTTGAGGAGCTTCCTGCTCAGTATATGCAAGAGCTGAAACGCTGGTCAATGTAATAGCTAAGATCGTAAGCATACTAACGAGAATTTTACGCATTTTCTTCATTTTGCACATTCCTTTCTATTTCCATATCTATTCTTCCTGCTTTTACTGCAACCGGATCTGATGACACGCACAAAATATAGATATAAACTGTACCGGAATGATTGACCTCTACTTGATACTCACCCCCAATCTCTTCTTGATATATTTTGGGATGATACATTATGCCATCTTTTATGTACCCAATAGCAATTGCTTGGTCTGATTTATTTTGTGGTAAATACTTCTCAAACAGCCAAGTAATCCTATCCCCTGGGCTACAATCCCACCCCTTTCCATCTTCTTTTGTAAGTATGGCAACTGCTCCGTTCTCTCCTATAAACTCTGGTGTTATACCGTCATCCGTTGCTACTTCAGTTATTGAAACCCCAGGAAACACAGTACTATCAACCGTTGCAAAAACAATATCATTAGGTGGTATCGACAAACTAATATTATTATCGTCTTCTACTTCTTGAAAGCAATTTGACGAATTATTACTAATTACTTCATACTTTCCATACTCTTCTATCCCTATTCTATCTCGATTCTCATCAGTAATTAGCCTTACTTTAGGGCCCTCATCTTCCATAAACTCTTGATCCATAGAAAAAATTGCTATTAGGATTGCAGCAACTAACAACAAAATTACAGGAATTATAACTCTGTATTTCTTCCTCGCCATATACACCCTCCTTTCTTGCTTATCATTATTATTTTATGCGGTATTCCTTTTACTAAACTGCCCAAAAATCAAGGTATTGCAATGTGGTGGCGCGAATATTTGCGAAAGGGATTTGCGCACGAAGCTCCATAAAACTGCGAAAGCGTATGTGCAATTGAGATCTTTGCTGTCATTTCAAGAAAAAATAGCTAACTAAAAGGGATAACTACATTTTATGTTACTATTATCATGAGATTCTGTCAATCGTTTTTCATCGTATTACACTATTTATTCCCCGCTCACTCCGGGCCGGCCGGACGGCGGCCGGCCGCCTCCAGGAGAGGGTACATCCGTCTGCTCTCCCCTTCCCTGGCGGCCACCCAGCTCCCACATGGGCAACTTCATATTCCCCTGGCCACTCCGGGCCGCTCTGCCGGCTACGAGCCACCTCCATGGGGAAAGATGGCGCGTAGGCTGCTCTCCCCTTCCCTAGTGGC
>OMEJ01000728.1_pt1 | contig 18996 bp, 19 predicted proteins | sample 1645361 | NCBI WGS metagenome assembly OMEJ01 (sample SAMEA103958156, study PRJEB25191) | human gut metagenome
CTGTCTGTCAGCGTTAGTGATAAGTTGTTGTGAATACTTCCTTATCAGCGTAAAATCAAGGGATACAGCGATTTTTTTCTTCTAACAACTGTCAAAGACAGGATTATATAATAAAACAAACCGCCAGAAATCAAAATCGATCTCCAGCGGTTCCTGCATTCATATGATTCATTTTAAGCCGATCAGCGCACTCCAAACTTAGTTCCTCTGCGGATGGTACCATTGCTGTTCCACTCGGTATAAACGTATGGGCCGCCGTCAGTTGTGCCGTTTTCAGTAAACTCATGGTTTACGCCGTTGTAATTGCGTACACCTGTCTGCATTTTACAGCTGTTGTTGTCAAAGTAATATACATTTCCATTGATTTTCATGATGCCGCCCTGAAGCTCGCCGGTATCGGCTGCATAATACCAGGTACCGTCTCTCTGGATCCATCCGGTACGCATCAACTGATCGTTGCCGAAAAAGAACCAGTGGTTTTTGTACTGTACCCAGTTATTAGTGCAGTAGGCTCCGTCGCCCCACTGGTATTTTACACCATCTTTTGTTCCTACAAAACCTGCTGCAAAAGACGTCATGGCGCTGCCTGCTGCAAGGGCAAGAGACAGAGTTACAATAGCGAAACGCTTCTTCATAAAATTCATTCCTCCTGTTTCTTATGATTACAATCTCCGATTTCACATCGGGACTGAGGATTAATTCCTTATGCCAAGAGTTTATACCCTGGAGTAACTCCAAGGTCAATGCATGTAAGCCTTTTGTAAGCTTTTGTAAGGAAAATGAAATAGGAGAAAATGTAAGGCTTCTAAATCCAGCCGCCGTCCAAACCGATTACCTGTCCGGTAAGATAGGAGTCTTTATAGCTGAGATGGTACACCAGGTCAGCTACCTCTTCTGCCCGTCCCAGGCGGCCGGCCGGGATTTCTTCTACCAGGGAAATCAGCTCCTCTTCTTCCAGCCACTGGTTCATCTCTGTGTCAATGGCTCCGCAGGCTACGGCATTGACCTGGATACCGCTGGGGGCCAGCTCCTTGGCGAGCGCCTTAGTAAGTGCGTTGACTCCGCCTTTTGTAGCTGAGTACGCAGCTTCGCAGGAAGCCCCTGCAAGACCCCATACAGAAGAAATGTTTACTATTTTACCCTGTTTTTGACGGACCATATAAGGAATTGCCAGTTTACAGCAGTTAAAGACAGAGGTCAGATTGACATGGAGCATTTTTTCCCAGTCCTCTGTACTCATATCCTGAAGGAGACCGATATAGGCGATACCGGCATTGTTGATCAGAATGTCTGCTCCTCCAAACTGTTTTTTTACCTGTTCAAACCATTCTTCACAGCATTCTATATCGCCCATATCTCCCATATAGGCCAGACAGGGCACCTGATAGCTCTGGATTTCCTTTTGCGTCTGCAAAAGACGTTCTTTGCTGTGCACACAGCTTATGGCTACATTATATCCCTTTTTTGCAAATTTGACTGCGATTGCTTTCCCGATGCCACGGGATGCCCCGGTGACCAGTACTGTTTTTCTTGCCATACGCAAAACCATCCTTTCCAAATCTTACCCTATTATATCATATTTTGGCAGGGAAAACCATGTATCCCATTTTAGTTTCCAATGGGATAACGCCATTTTAACATCATCAGATGCGTGTACAGGAATTGTAAGAAATTTTTTCTGTAACAGATTTGTAATTTGTGTTATAATAATAGGTAATATGTAAAAAAATGTCCAACTGTAGACCAATTAATAAGATAAGGAATAGAAAATATGACTCAATTATACGATCTGATCATCATCGGCTCCGGCCCCGCAGGGCTGGCAGCAGCTGTATACGCGCAGAGAGCACGGCTGAACACATTGATTTTAGAAAAAGCCATGGTAAGCGGTGGGCAGGTGCTTACTACCTATGAAGTAGATAATTATCCCGGCCTTCCCGGAATCGGCGGCTACGATCTGGGACTGAAGTTCAGAGAGCATGCAGACCGCCTGGGAGCTCTGTTTAAGGAGGATGAGGTGATTTCCGTAGAGGATGGCCCGGTTAAAAGAGTAGTCTGCTCTGGCGGCATCTATGAGGCAAGGGCAGTGATATTGGCTACAGGAGCCATTCACAGAAAACTTGGGATTCCCGGAGAGGAGGAGCTTGGAGGAGCGGGTGTATCTTACTGCGCAACCTGTGACGGGGCTTTTTTCCGCAATAAGGTAACAGCAGTTATCGGCGGAGGCGATGTGGCAGTAGAGGACGCTATTTTTCTGGCGCGTATGTGCAGCAAGGTGTATCTCATTCACAGAAGAAATGAACTCAGAGCAGCAAAGAGCCTTCAGGAAAGTTTGTTTGCGCAGGAAAATGTAGAGATCCTCTGGGATACAGTAGCCGATTCCATTGAGGGAGAAGGCTCTGTAGAATGTCTGAAGATAACCAATGTAAAGACCGGAGAGAAGAGCGAGCTTGCCCTTCAGGGTGTATTTATTGCTGTGGGTATTTCACCGGAAAGCCGTGCATTTGAAGGTCTGGTGGACATGGATCACGGTTATATTAAGGCGGGAGAGGACGGAGTTACGTCTGTTCCCGGCATTTTCGCAGCAGGAGATGTGAGAACCAAACTGTTAAGGCAGATCGTCACAGCTGCAGCAGACGGAGCAAACGCGGTGACCAGTGCAGAGCGCTATCTTACGGCGCACTAGGAGGATGTATTCAGATGAAAAAATGGAAGAAGGTACTGATCATCAGCAGCCTGTGTACGCTGGCAGGGGCATTTACCGTCCTTGCCGCACCCAATTATGACAATATTGCGGTATCAAAGGTAAGCGGATCGGTAAATATCCGCACAGAGGCCAATACAACCAGCGCTGTCACGGGAAAGATACAAAATGACTGTGCCGCCGAGATTCTGGAAACGGTAGACGGTGAGGGCGGAAAATGGTATAAGATCCGTTCTGGCTCCGTTACCGGTTATATCAAGGCAGAGTATTTTGTTACCGGCGAGGCCGCAGCTGCCAGGGCAAAGGAAGTGGGACATACCTATGGAATTATAAAAGGCGCTGCTACCGTCCGTCTGCGGGCAACACCGGATTTAAATGGAAAGACCTTAACTCTTCTGGGAGAAGGCGCCAGATGCTCTGTTGTGGGACAGGAGGGAAGCTTTGTAAAGGTGGCAGTGGATACGGATCTGGAAGGCTATGTATCCAGCGAGTACATAGAGACAGAGGTGGAATTTAAGGAAGCTGTTTCTTCGGAGGAAGAAAAGGCCCAGGCAGAGGAAAAGGCCCAGGCTCAGAAAGAAGCGGATGCTGCCATTCAGGCGTTGGAGGAAGCGAAAACAGAGCAGAAGTCCGCACAGTTTGCTTCTGCTTCTAAAAATGGTTCCGGGATCCCGATTATTGAGGCGAATCCAGAAAAGGGAACTCAGCAGAATGTGGCGGCGCCTACGATTGCAAAACCTGAGGAGTCTTCCAATAAAGAACCTGACAGTCCGGGAGAAAAGGACAGTTTCAAGGTCGTATCTGCCTCCCGCAACGCAGTAGTTGCCTATGCCAAGCAGTTTCTTGGAAACCCCTATGTTTATGGCGGTACAAGCCTTACAAACGGTGCAGACTGCTCTGGCTTTGTCATGAGTGTATTTTCTCATTTCGGTATCAATACAGGCAGAAGTTCCAGAGAACAGGCTGGCAAGGGAAAGACGATTCCGGTCGATCAGGTGCAGCCGGGAGATCTTTTGTTCTATGCAAGCGGCGATTATATCAATCATGTGGGGATTTATGTGGGAGATGGAAAGATCATCCATTCCAGCAATCCCGCTACAGGTATCTGCTATGCGTCTGCTAACTACAGAACCCCCTGCAAGGCAGTGAGCTTTTTTGACTGATCCATAGATTTTAAAATTAGACAGGAATATCTTGCAGCATAATAAAAGGCCGATCCTCCGCGTTGGAAGGACCGGCCTTTTATTGCATTTAAAACTCTGGTTCAATCAGGCCATATGTACCATTTTTACGTTTGTACACTACGTTTACCTGATCGGTTTCGGAATTTAAGAAAACATAGAAGTTATGTCCCAGCATTTCCATCTGGAGGCAGGCTTCTTCGGGATTGACAGGTTTTACGGCAAATTTCTTTGTTTTAACAATCTGGATCTCATCGTCATATGGAACTTCCTCTTCTTCTTCAATGAAATTCTGAGAGAAGGACAGGGCCGCCTGCTTTTTGTCAATGAGTTTCTTCCTATATCTGCGGATCTGGCGTTCAATGATCTCCTCTACCAGATCGATGGATACATACATATCAGTGCTGGATTCTTCCGCACGGATGGTATTTCCCTTTACAGGGATAGTGACCTCAATTTTCTGGATATCCTTTTGGGCGCTGAGCGCAACGAACACTTCTGTGTCGGGAGTAAAGAAATGTTCCAGCTTGCCGATCTTCTTTTCAACGGCAGCTTTCAAGCCTGGAGTTACCTCGATGTTTCTTCCTGTAATGGTATAACGCATAAAATCAACTCCTTTTTCTGAGATATGCATATTATAACATATTTGTTGTGAAATTACAATTATAATACGATAAATTGACTAATAATTACTATAAATTTTTTATAAAAATTGTTTTTGTGATTCATAAGCAGAATATTGAATTACTAATAGGGCAGGCTTATAAATGTCAAGAGGAAAAGCAGAAAAAATGTAAAAAACGTGTAAATTTATCAGATGTGTACAAAAAAACAGGATCTGAAATGGAAAGAAAATTGGTAAAAGCGGGGACTTATAAACTTGTGGATAATGTGGATAAGTCGGTGCATAAGTAAAAAACAACGAAAATAAAAGGAAAATGAGGTGTGGATAACTTTGGGGGAAATGTGTGTGGATAACTGTGGATAATGTGGATAGAAGAAGGAACGAACGTGTGGTTTGTGCATATTGTTAAAAGGGCAGGAATGTACAGGAACGGAGGGGAAAACAGGATGCTTCGCAGTACCGGGGAGGCTGATTGCCGGGAAATGTAAATTTTTTATGAATGAGTTGAATAAATCAGCGTCTGGTGATACAATATATTGGATTATATCATAGCATACTGCGTGCATTTATCAGGGAATAGAGAGTATTTTCAGACAGATTATAAACAGACAGCAGCTTTCCCGGCACGACAGCCGCAGTTTGGGAGAGTATAGACTTTTATATAAGGAAGAAGTTAGGAGAGTAGACCATGAACGTAATTGAGAAACTGTTCGGGACTCATAGTGAAAGAGAACTTAAGATGATCCGGCCGATCGTTGCCAAGATTGAGGGACTGCGTTCTGAGATGATGGCAAAGTCAGACGAAGAGCTGCGCGACCAGACCCGGATTTTTAAAGAAAGACTGGCAAAGGGCGAAACACTGGATGATCTTCTGCCGGAGGCATTTGCTACTGTGCGGGAGGCTGCAAGAAGAACGCTGAATATGGAGCATTTCCCTGTACAGCTCATCGGTGGTATTGTACTTCATCAGGGCCGTATTGCCGAGATGCGTACAGGAGAGGGAAAGACGCTGGTATCCACCTGTCCTGCTTATTTAAATGCGCTGGCCGGAAAAGGTGTACAGATCGTAACCGTTAATGACTATCTGGCAAAGCGAGATGCAGAGTGGATGGGCCAGGTACATCGTTTCCTGGGACTGAGTGTAGGCGTGGTTTTAAATGACATGAACAGCGCCCAGCGCAAGGAGGCATACGCCTGCGACATTACCTATGTGACAAATAACGAGCTGGGATTTGACTACCTTCGTGACAATATGGCCATTTACAAGGAGCAGCTGGTGCTCCGCGATCTGGACTACTGTATTATCGATGAGGTGGACTCTGTGCTGATCGACGAGGCGAGAACCCCTCTGATCATTTCCGGACAGAGCGGAAAATCCACAAAGCTTTATGAGGTCTGCGATGTACTGGCCCGTCAGCTGGAGCGCGGAACGGTTTCTAAGGAATTTTCCAAGATTGATGCCATTATGGGTGAGGAGATTGAGGAGACCGGCGATTTCGTAGTTGATGAGAAGGATAAGGTAGTAAACCTTACGGAGCAGGGTGTGAAAAAGGTAGAGGAATATTTCCACATTGATAACCTTGCAGATCCGGAAAATCTGGAGATCCAGCACAATATCATTCTGGCTCTGCGCGCCAATAACCTGATGTTCAGAGATAAGGATTACGTGGTAAAGGACGATGAGGTACTGATCGTAGATGAGTTTACAGGACGTATCATGCCGGGCCGCCGCTATTCCGACGGACTTCATCAGGCAATCGAGGCAAAGGAGCATGTAAATGTGCGCCGTGAAAGCCGTACACTGGCTACCATCACCTTCCAGAATTTCTTCAACAAGTTCAATAAGAAGGCAGGTATGACCGGTACTGCTCTTACGGAGGAGAAAGAATTCCGCAATACCTATGGCATGGATGCCATTGCTATTCCAACTAACCGTCCCGTTCAGCGTAAGGATCTGGATGATGCGGTATACAAGACAAAGAAGGAAAAATACAAAGCAGTTGTAGATGAGGTGGTAAAAGCCCATGAAAAGGGACAGCCTGTATTGGTTGGTACCATTACCATTGAAACTTCTGAGCTTTTAAGCAAGATGCTCACAAAGAGAGGCATTCCTCATAAAGTCCTTAACGCTAAATTCCATGAGCTTGAGGCCGAGATCGTGGCAGATGCAGGTATCCACGGCTCCGTTACTATTGCTACGAATATGGCTGGCCGTGGTACGGATATTAAGCTGGATGACGAGTCAAAGGCTCTGGGCGGCTTAAAGATCATCGGTACCGAGCGCCATGAGTCCCGCCGTATTGATAATCAGCTCCGCGGCCGTTCCGGCCGTCAGGGCGATCCGGGTGAGTCCAGATTCTATCTGTCTCTGGAGGATGACCTGCTGCGTCTCTTCGGTTCAGACCGTCTGATGCATATGTTTGAGGCCATGGGCGTGCCGGAGGGCGAGCAGATTGAGCACAAGATGCTGTCAAATGCCATTGAGAAGGCACAGATGAAGATCGAGGGCAATAACTACGGTATCCGTGAGCAGCTCTTAAAGTTCGATGAGGTGAACAATGAGCAGCGAGAGGTTATTTATCAGGAGCGCCGTAAGGTGCTGGACGGCGACAATATGCGCGATCTGATTCTTAAGATGATCACAGAGATCGTAGAAAATGCCGTGGATATGTCCATTGCAGATGATCAGACTCCGGATAAGTGGGATTTAAAGGAATTAAACAGCCTTCTTCTCCCTGTGATTCCCTTAAAGCCGGTGATGCTTACGGATGAGCAGAAGAAGTCCATGAAGAAAAATGAATTAAAGCACAGCATCAAGGAAGCTGCCATTAAGCTGTATGAAACAAAGGAGGCAGAGTATCCGGATGCCGAGCAGATCCGTGAGATCGAGCGCGTAGTCCTTTTAAAGGTAATTGACAATAAGTGGATGGCTCATCTGGATGACATGGACGCTCTCCGCGAGGGCATCGGTCTTCAGGCATACGGTCAGAGAGATCCGGTGGTTGAATATAAGATGCAGGGCTATGAAATGTATGAAGCTATGATGGCTTCCATTCAGGAGGAGACCGTTCGCATCCTGTTCCATATCCGCGTAGAGCAGAAGGTAGAGCGCGAGCCTGCTGCCAAGGTGACAGGTACCAATAAGGATGCGGTTCCTGTAGCGCCCCAGAAGAGAGCTGAGCAGAAGATCTATCCGAATGATCCCTGTCCCTGCGGCTCCGGCAAGAAGTATAAGCAGTGCTGCGGACGCATTAAATAGTGCGCAGTCATTTATAAATGATCAAAAGTAACTATTCCTCCGATGGGAGAACTGAATAGTTGCCATTAAAATATAAAAAGAAAGCGGGTGAAGCTGTGGTTGAGTTAGATAATTTCAAATATACGTTATCAACGTATGACAAACCATTAGTGGAAGTGAGGGATTCACTTTGACCTGGATAACAAGGTCAGACGAATCAACGAATTAGACCGGTCGATGGAGGAGCCGGGGTTCTGGGATGATCCCGACCGTTCTACCAGACTGGTGAGGGAAGCAAAGAATTTAAAGGATGAGGTGGGAACCTTCCGCGAGCTGGAGCAGGAGTATGAGGATATTCAGGTTATGATTCAGATGGGGTATGAGGAAAATGACCCTTCTGTGATCCCGGATATCCAGGAGATGCTGGATCATTTTACAGAAACTCTGGAAAAAATGCGGATGAAGCTCCTTCTTTCTGGCGAGTATGACAGCTATGACGCGATCCTGCGTCTGAATGCGGGAGCCGGAGGCACAGAGTCTTGTGACTGGTGCAGTATGCTGTACCGTATGTACTGTCGCTGGGCAGAGAAAAAGGGATTTAAGTTAGAAGTTCTGGATTATCTGGACGGCGATGAGGCGGGCATTAAGTCTGTTACCATCCAGATCAGCGGAGACAATGCCTACGGTTATCTGCGTTCCGAGCACGGAGTCCACCGCCTAGTGCGCATTTCTCCCTTCAATGCGGCGGGAAAACGCCAGACATCCTTTGTATCCTGTGATGTGATGCCGGATATCAAAGAAGATATTGATATTGAGATCAATCCCGATGATATCCGTATCGATACCTACCGTTCCAGCGGTGCCGGCGGACAGCATATCAATAAAACATCTTCAGCTATCCGTATTACTCATTATCCCACCGGAATTGTGGTAACCTGTCAGAATGAGCGTTCCCAGTTCCAGAATAAGGATAAGGCTATGCAGATGTTAAAGGCAAAGCTGTATATGCTGCGCCAGGAGGAGCAGGCAGCTAAGGCTGCAGGTATCCGCGGAGACGTAAAGGACAACGGTTGGGGAAGCCAGATCCGTTCCTATGTGCTCCAGCCTTATACCATGGTAAAGGATCTGCGCACCGGAGAGGAAACGGGCAACGTAGACGCCGTGCTGGACGGTGGACTGGATCCCTTTATCAGTGCTTACCTGCGCTGGATGAGTCTGGGATGTCCAGATCGGAATTCACGCACAGAAGATTAAAAACAGAGAATAATACTGGAAAAGCCGGGCAATAGTCCGGCTTTTTTCTGACTTCATTTAAATTCCGGAGAAAAACAGTTGCATTTCTATGGAAAATATGATACCATCTTCCACGTGGGTACATATGTACATCTGATGCGGACACAAAAAAGGAAGGAAGACAAGAGTACATGGAAGACAAAAGCAAGTATTTTGTGGTGAAGCAGAAAGCTGTTCCTGAGGTACTTTTAAAGGTGGTGGAGGCGAAGAAGCTCCTTGAAAGCGAACGCGCGATTACAGTTCAGGAGGCCACAGACAAGGTGGGGATCAGCCGCAGCTCCTTCTACAAGTACAAGGATGATATTTTTCCTTTTTATGATAATACGAAGGGAAAGACCATCACTCTGGTGGTACAGATGGATGATGAACAGGGGCTTTTAAGCGACCTTCTTCATGTAGTTGCTGTTTACCGGGCCAATATTCTGACAATCCATCAGAGTATTCCTGTAAATGGAGTGGCTACGCTGACGCTTAGTGTAGAGATCCGCGAGAATACGGGAAATGTTTCCGGTATGATCGAGGAGCTTGAAAATCTAAATGGAATCCATTATGTAAAAATATTGGCAAGAGAATAGGCCTGTATTTTCAGGGAGAAGTATAAAAAGGCAGGGAGCAGAGGATTATGATTAAGACAGCAGTAATGGGATATGGAACTATTGGCTCCGGTGTGACGGAGATTCTGGCAGAAAATCGGGATGTGATCGCTGCACAGGCAGGGCAGGAGATAGAGCTGAAGTATGTGCTGGATCTGCGGGAGTTTCCCGACAGCCCCATCGCAGATAAGGTGATCCATGAGTTTAAGCTCATTGAAGAGGATCCGGAGATTCAGATCGTGGTGGAAACCATGGGAGGTCTAAATCCGGCGTATCCGTTTGTAAAGGCCTGCCTGATGGCAGGAAAGCATGTTGTTACTTCCAATAAGGCTCTGGTAGCTGCTCACGGCACAGAACTTCTTGCCATTGCGCGAAAAAAGAAGGTAAATTTCTTTTTTGAGGCCAGCGTGGGAGGCGGAATCCCTATTATCCGTCCTCTGTATCATTGTCTGATGGGAGAACGCATTGAGGAGATTACGGGCATTTTAAACGGTACGACCAACTATATTCTCACAAAGATGGATAAAGAGGGAGATACTTTTGAAAATGCTTTAAGAGAGGCTCAAAATCTGGGATATGCGGAGCGCAATCCGGAGGCGGACGTAGAAGGCTATGACACCTGCCGCAAGATTGCCATTCTTACAGCCATGGCTGCAGGCAAAGAGGTGGATTATCAGGATATCTACACAGAAGGAATTACAAAGATCACAGATGTTGATTTTAAATATGCGGAGAAAATGGGCGTTTCCATAAAGCTGTTCGGCACCAGCCGCATCAGAGACGGAAAGGTAAGTGCCTATGTGGCTCCGGTAATGATAAACAGCAGTCATCCTCTATATGGAGTAAGAGACGTATTTAACGGTATTATGGTCCGCGGAAATATGCTTGGCGTGTCTATGTTTTACGGCAGCGGAGCGGGAAAGCTCCCTACAGCCAGCGCAGTGATTGCAGATATCATTGAGGCTGCTCAGAACCTGAAGAAAAATGTTCCTATGGGATGGGGAAATGAAAAGCAGACCATAGAGCCAATGGAGAATATGCGTTTTCGTTACTTTGTCCGTTTGGCAGGTTCCTTCCGCAATAAGGAACAGGATATCAGGCGTATTTTCGGCCATACGGAGGTCATCGAGCTTTACGGAATGGATGAATTTGCCGTTCTCACCCCGGAGATGGAGGAGGGCGCGTTCCGACAGGCTGTAGCGGCCTATGATGCGCTTGCAGAGGCACACTCGGATTTTGGAATCAAACAGACCATCCGGGCTATGATGTAGAGTTGAATACAGATAATAAAAACTTCTGCCAATGTGAAAACGGCAGAAGTTTTTTTAAACATTTTTAAAAATCAGTGTACCGGAGGCTGTGCCTGTTGGAGCTGTTCCATAAGGCGCTGCTGGAACTGGTAGAGGAACTGATTGATCTGTGGACCCTTCACCGGATCGCGCAGCAGATCATAAAACTGGATCAGCTGAGAGAAAAAGAAAAAGGTCAGCATAATAGCAAAACCGCTTAAAAGGATTCCGGCAATGGCCTTGGGCGGAAGGGTTTTGCGGGGGCTGGGATCTGCATTCCGGGCCATAAGGGCCAGGACAATGCCGCCTGCGCCGCAGATCAGGCCTGCAGGATAATTACCGCCGATTAAAAGAGAAACAGGCAGATAAAACAGGCTTAAGACAACGCCGATGATACCGCAGATCAGAGAGCATACGGCAAATTTCTCCGAGGGAGCAGGTGCATTCTTTTGTTTTTTATAGATATTGTTCATGATATTAAATGCAATAGCCTTTCTTTGAGATAGTGATAGTCAACATGGCTTATTCTAACATGAAAAAATCATCCTGTCCAGTGTCACATCCTGGTGAGTCTTGCATAAGAAGGCAGGATGAATTATAATAAAACAGTTACTGAGAGAATAAAGACAGCGAGGAAAATTAATGGATATTATAAAAACACTGGCCGAAGAATTACAGATCGGCCGCCATCAGGCAGAGGCTGCCGTAAAGCTGATCGATGAAGGAAATACCATTCCGTTTATTGCCAGATACCGCAAGGAGGCCACAGGTTCGTTAAATGATGAGATCCTGCGTGCTCTGGATGAACGTTTAAGATATCTGCGGGGACTGGAAGACCGCAAAAACCAGGTGATCGCCACGATTACAGATCAGGGAAAGATGACGCCTGGACTGGAGCAGCAGATCCGCAGTGCAGCTACCCTGGTAGCAGTGGAGGATTTATACCGCCCCTATAAGCCAAAGCGTCGCACAAGAGCGATGATTGCCCGTGAGAAGGGGCTGGAGCCGTTGGCAGACCTGATTTTTTTACAGGAGGCGAAGGAACCTCTTGAAGAGACAGCGGCTTCCTATGTTTCAGTGGAAAAGGGAGTGGAATCGCCGGAAGCTGCCATTCAGGGTGCCATGGATATTCTGGCGGAGCGGATTTCCGATCATCCGGGGTACCGCACCTGGATCCGTAATATAACGATGAATAAGGGACTTCTTCAGTCCAGTGCAAAGGATGAGAAGGTAAAGTCCGTTTATGAGACCTATTATAATTATGAGGAGCCTGTAAAAAAGGCTGCGGGCCATAGAATTCTGGCGTTAAACCGGGGAGAAAGCGAAAAAATCCTTACAGTAAAGGTGATTCCTCCTGTGGATCAGATCATGGGATATCTGGAAAAGCAGGTGATCGTAAAGAATAATCCATATACCACTCCGGTGTTAAAGGCGGTGGTGAAGGACAGCTATGACCGTCTGACAGGACCTTCCATAGAGCGTGAAATCCGCAGTGAGATCACAGAAAAGGCAGAGGACGGAGCAATCCGTGTTTTTGGAAAGAATTTAGAGCAGCTTCTGATGCAGCCTCCTATTACAGGCCGTGTGGTTTTAGGCTGGGATCCGGCCTTCCGTACAGGCTGCAAGCTGGCAGTTGTAGACAGCACGGGAAAGGTGCTGGATACCATTGTAATCTATCCCACAGCGCCTCAGAATAAGGTAGAGGAATCAAAGAAGATTTTAAAGGAAATGATCCACAAATACAACATTTCCCTGATATCGGTAGGAAACGGTACAGCTTCCAGAGAATCGGAGCAGGTAATAGTGGAACTGTTAAAGGAAATCAAGGAGCCGGTGAAGTATGTGATCGTAAATGAGGCCGGAGCTTCCGTATATTCTGCCAGCAAACTTGCCACAGAGGAATTTCCGGCATTTGATGTGGGCCAGAGAAGTGCAGTGTCCATTGCCCGCCGCCTGCAGGATCCTCTGGCGGAGCTGGTAAAGATTGACCCCAAATCCATTGGCGTAGGCCAGTATCAGCATGATATGAATCAGAAAAAGCTGGGAGCTGCCTTAGAGGGTGTGGTAGAAGACTGTGTAAACAGGGTAGGTGTGGACATAAATACCGCATCTGCCTCCCTTTTGGAATACGTTTCAGGCATCAATAAGACGCTGGCAAAAAACATTGTGGCGTACCGTGAGGAAAACGGCGCATTTAAGAGCAGAAAGCAGCTTTTAAAGGTAGCCAAGCTGGGGCCTAAGGCTTTTGAACAGTGCGCAGGCTTTATGCGTATTACAGGGGGAGCGGAACCCTTAGACGGTACCAGTGTCCATCCGGAAAGCTATGGCGCAGCTAAGGCCATTTTACAGAGCCTTGGATACAGGGAAGAGGAGCTGGCGCGTGGAGGAATTCCCGGTATTAGCCGAAAAATCCGTGACTATAAGAAAATGGCAGAGGAAGTGGGAGTTGGAGAAATCACGCTCAGAGACATTGCGGGCGAGCTGGAAAAACCGGCCAGAGATCCCAGAGATGAGATGCCAAGGCCGGTTCTGCGCAGCGATATTCTGGAAATGAAGGATTTAAAAGCCGGCATGGTATTAAAGGGAACAGTACGCAATGTAATTGATTTTGGAGCCTTTGTGGATATCGGTGTCCATCAGGACGGGCTGGTGCACATTTCACAGATGACAGACCGCTACATCCGTCACCCTATGGACGCAGTGAGCGTAGGAGATGTGGTTGATGTAAAGATTCTGGCAGTGGATCTGGAGAAAAAACGGATTTCTCTCACCATGAAAGGGGTAAAGGATGGTAATTGAAACATTTGATCCAAAGGAAACCTATGATCTTGGCGTGAAAATGGGAGAGCAGGCCCGGGCCGGACAGGTAATCTGCTTAAACGGTGACCTGGGTGTGGGAAAAACTGTGTTTACTCAGGGGTTTGCAGCCGGTCTTGGCATCGCAGGGCCTGTAAACAGCCCTACATTTACCATTGTGCAGCAGTATGAGGATGGGCGTCTGCCGCTGTATCATTTTGACGTATATCGGATTGGTGATATCAGCGAAATGGATGAGATCGGCTATGAAGACTGCTTTTACGGTCAGGGAGTGACACTGATTGAGTGGTCGGAGCTGATCCGGGAAATCCTGCCGGAACATGTGACGGAAGTGACCATAGAAAAGGATATGGAAAAAGGATTCGACTACAGACGAATCCGTGTGGAGGAGAAAGAATGAGAGTGTTAGGAATCGAAAGTTCATCTCTGGTAGCCAGCGTGGCTCTTGTGACCGATGATATTCTTACAGGAGAATATACGGCCAACTTTAAAAAGACCCATTCTCAGACTCTGCTTCCCATGCTGGATGAGCTGGCAAAGCTTCTGGAGCTGGATCTTAATACCGTTGACGCCATTGCTGTGGCAGGAGGACCGGGTTCATTTACAGGCTTAAGAATTGGTGCGGCCACTGCCAAGGGCCTTGGACTGGCATTAAAAAAGCCTCTGATCCATGTTCCTACCGTCGATGCTCTGGCATATAATATGTGGGGAGCCTCTGGCCTGATCTGCCCGATTATGGATGCCAGACGCCGTCAGGTCTATACGGGTCTGTATCAGATGGAACAGGGGATTCATGTTCAGATGGAACAGCAGCCTATGGATATGGGAGATCTGGCGGAAGAATTAAACCGCAGGGGAGAACGTGTGATTTTTCTGGGAGACGGAGTTCCGGCCTATAGGGAAATGATACAGGAAATGGTAAAGGTTCCCTTTGAATTTGCTCCGGCCCAGATGAACCGCCAGAGGGCAGCCAGTGTGGCAGCGCTTGGAAGCCTTGCTCTGAAGGAAGAGGGCGACGGCTGCGGATACCATAGTGCGTTTTTAGTGTCTGCCGGAGAATTCAATCCCGATTATCTGAGAAAATCACAGGCAGAACGCCAGAGGGAGGCTGAACTGTCGCCAGAGGGCGCTGCCGGAAAGCTTCCGGGAGATTATTAAAAATATCATTTCTGCTAGCAAAGGAGTCGTTATGAATCAGAATCTGAGGGTACGCCGGATGGAAGTCGGAGACCTTTTACGGGCAGCGGCACTGGAGCAGAGCAGTTTTTCTCAGCCCTGGTCTGAAAAGCTGCTTGCAGAGGGCTTAAACAGTCCTCTGGATACATATTTTGTATGTACCTGTGAAAATGAAATCGCGGGCTACTGCGTTCTGCGTGTCCTGGCAGATGAGGGAGAACTGCAGAGGATTGCGGTGTTTTCAGAATACCGCAGGCAGGGAGTCGGCAGGAAACTGATGGAAGCCATGTTAGCAGCCGCAAGGGAAGAGGGCGCATCCTCTGTTTCCCTGGAGGTCAGAGAAAGTAATGTAGGAGCCATGCGTCTTTACGAAGAATACGGTTTCTGTCAGGAGGCAGTCCGCAAAAAGTATTACCAGGAGCCGGAGGAAGATGCAGTGATCATGTGGAACCGCAGTTTGTGACTGGTCTTTTGGAATTGCGGAGGAAAATATACAGCAATTCCCACTTAAAATTACAGAATCCTGTGTATATAATGGAGAGGAATCGAACATTCCTCTCCGTTTTGCCTATTATGGCCGGAAGAAGGAAGCGAGGATCATGAAAGAGAAAGGCGAGGTATATTGATGAAAAAGTACAATAAGAATGGACAGTTAGAGACACTGATCTGTAACGGCTGCGGGAAGAAACTGGCAGTGAGCCAAGGGATTATACGAGAGGGAGCCATATCCATAGACCATGTGTGGGATTATTTTTCCGAAAAGGACGGGCAGGTTCATCATTTTGATCTGTGTGAGGAATGTTATGACCAGATGATAAATAGGTTTCGGATTCCTGTTTCCATAGAGGAACAGACAGAATATCTGTAAAAGGAAGCCGGACGGGCGTTTTTCTCAGGGCTCTTGATTATTGGGCTGCATCTGTGTTATGATTTGAAAAAGCCGGTTTTGCGGAACGGTGAAAATGTTCCGAAACGGTGCGACTTGACATAGAAAATGAGGAAAATAATATGCTTGATATATGTTTGCTGGGAACGGGGGGGATGATGCCCCTGCCCTATCGATGGCTTACATCCATGATGGCCAGATGCGGCGGCAGTAATCTTCTTATTGACTGCGGAGAGGGAACACAGGTTGCGTTAAAAGAAAAGGGCTGGAGCCCTAAACCCATTGATACTATCTGCTTTACACATTACCATGCGGATCATATCAGTGGTCTTCCGGGTCTGCTTTTAACTATGGGTAACGCAGAGCGTACAGAGCCTCTGACCCTGATTGGCCCCAGAGGACTGGAAAGAGTAGTAAATGCACTGCGTATGATAGCTCCAGAGCTTCCCTTTGAGCTTCGGATGATTGAACTGACAGAAAACAGGCAGCAGCTTACAGCCGGCCCTTATATCATTGATGCATATAAGGTTAACCACAATGTTCTCTGCTATGGGTATACGATTCGCATTCCCAGAAAAGGCCGTTTTGATGTAGAACGTGCAAAGGAGCAGCAGATCCCACAGAAATTCTGGAACCGTCTTCAGAAGGGCGAAGAGATTGAGTGCGAAGGCCGCCTGCTTACACCGGATATGGTTCTGGGGCCCGACCGCAGGGGACTCAAGGTAACGTACTGTACGGATACGCGCCCTGTTCCTGTGATTGCAGAGTACGCCGCCGGTTCAGATCTCTTTATCTGTGAGGGCATGTACGGAGAAAAGGAAAAGGCTTCCAAAGCCAGAGAATATAAGCACATGACCTTTTATGAGGCAGCTGCTCTGGCGAAAGAGGCGAAACCGGGACAGCTCTGGCTGACCCATTACAGCCCGTCTCTTACCCGTCCGGATGATTATATGGACGAGGTCCGCAAGATTTTTCCGCGGGCTAAGGCTGCAAGAGACGGGTGGACCATGGAACTGGAATTTGATGAGGAGTGAAAAATGAACGTGAATCATACAGAAGATGTACTGATACTTGCAATTGAGAGTTCCTGCGATGAAACGGCAGCTTCCGTGGTAAAAAACGGGCGTACAGTGCTGTCCAATGTGATTTCCTCTCAGATAGCAACCCATACGGTATATGGGGGTGTGGTGCCGGAGATTGCCTCCAGAGAACATATTAAGGCAATTAATTATGTGATAGAGCGGGCATTGGCAGAGGCAGAAACAACACTGGATGATATTACAGCAATTGGAGTGACATATGGTCCAGGTCTGGTGGGGGCTCTTTTGGTAGGAGTGGCAGAGGCGAAAGCTATTGCTTATGCAGCCCGAAAGCCACTTATAGGCGTTCACCATATTGAAGGCCATGTATCGGCCAATTTTATTGAAAATAAAGATCTGGAACCACCATTTATCTGTCTGATTGTGTCAGGAGGACATACCCATCTTGTGGTTGTAAAGGATTATGGGGAATTTGAAATTATTGGCCATACCAGAGATGATGCTGCTGGGGAAGCTTTTGATAAAGTGGCCCGTGCAGTGGGACTGGGGTATCCTGGCGGTCCAAAGATTGATAAGGCAGCAAAAGAAGGAAATCCCCATGCTATTGAATTCCCAAGGGGTAAAGTGGCAGATTCACCCTATGATTTTAGCTTCAGTGGTTTAAAGTCGGCTGTTTTGAATCACATCAATCATGCAAAAATGACGGGTGAAGAGATTTGTGTACCGGATCTTGTGGCATCTTTCCAGAATTCGGTAGTGGATTCCCTGGTAAGCCGTGCTATTCATGCGGCAAAGGAATACGGATACAGCAAGCTTGCTATTGCAGGAGGAGTGGCATCAAATACAGCACTTCGCGCAGCAATGAAAAAGGCCTGTGAAGAGAATGGAATTGCATTTTATCATCCATCTCCTGTTTTTTGTACAGATAATGCGGCTATGATCGGTGCGGCTGCTTATTATGAATATATTCGAGGAAACAGATCTGGCTGGGATCTTAATGCCGTACCCAATTTGAAACTGGGGGAGAGATAGATGAAAAAATTCTGTACAGCAGTTGTACTGGCGGCAGGAAGAGGCAGCCGAATGGGAACTGCAGTGGCGAAGCAGTATCTGACATTGGGAGATAAGCCTGTTGTGGTCTATTCGTTAGAAGCCTTTCAGGCATCTCCTGTTATAGATGAGATTATTCTTATTACTGATAAAGACCATATTGAATATTGCTGGGAAAAATTGGTTCATCCATATGGGATTACCAAGGTAACAGCAGTTGCTCCGGGAGGAAAGGAACGCTATGAAAGTGTATGGAAGGCTCTCTGTCTTCTTTGCGGGAAAAATTCGCAGAATGAAGCTGGGGCTTCGGCCGGAGACGGTTATGTTTTCATTCATGACGGGGCCAGGCCTTTTATTACGGAGGATATAATTGAGAGAGTATATAAGGATACAGAAAAATGGGATGCCTGTGTAGTGGGAATGCCGGTTAAGGATACCATTAAGCAGACGGATGAAAATGGTGTGATTCTGGATACTCCGGATCGCAGCAGAATCTGGCAGGCGCAGACACCTCAGGTTTTTTCGGTTCCCCTTATTGTGGAGGCATTTCAGCGGCAGCTGTCCCAGGACTGCAGACGTGTTACGGATGACAGTATGATAGTGGAAAACCAGATGGGTGTTAAGGTGCATATGACTGAAGGCGGCTATACCAATATTAAGATTACAACCCCGGAAGACCTGGCTGTTGCAGAGGCTATTTTGACTCAATATAAAAAATGAAAAATAATTGTAAAAAAAGTGTTGACATCTGTCGAATGGCGTGGTATTATAACTGAGCTGTCGCTGATACGGCAGATGCAACATACAAGAGAAAATAAACTTTTGAAAAAATCAAAAAAACTCTTGACAAAATGCTTTTCATCTTGTAAAATAGAAAAGCACGTTTGGAGAGATATCGAAGTGGTCATAACGAGGCGGTCTTGAAAACCGTTTGTCCGAAAGGGCGCGTGGGTTCGAATCCCACTCTCTCCGCTTGGGACAAATATTGAGATTTGTCTTGAACAGAATAAAGATTAAAAGATCAACCAAGCAGAAGTACCCAAGTGGTTGAAGGGGCTCCCCTGGAAAGGGAGTAGGTCGTTAGTAGCGGCGCGAGGGTTCAAA
>OMEJ01000734.1_pt1 | contig 18830 bp, 16 predicted proteins | sample 1645361 | NCBI WGS metagenome assembly OMEJ01 (sample SAMEA103958156, study PRJEB25191) | human gut metagenome
AGAGTTTATGATCTGGCAGGCTGTCAGAAACCAGTGAAGCGTCTGTGGATCAGTTCAATGGAAGATGAAGCAATTCAGAAAGGATTTCAGTCCCTAACTGACGGGAGAGAATATGCAGGGCTTTGTAATGCTGCGGTATGCAGGGCACAGGCGGACTGGCTGATCGGAATGAACGCAACGAGAGCTTACACAACCAGATATTTTAAACGTCTGGTAGTTGGCAGAGTGCAGACACCAACGCTTGCTATGCTGACGGAAAGAAAAGAGAAAATTGAGTATTTCAAGAAAGAAGCCTATTATAAGGTTTCCCTGTCAGATGGAAGACTTGCGGTAATTTCAGAAAATATTCAGTCTGAAACAGAAGCGGAAGAATTAAGAAAACTCTGTGATGGAACAGAAGCTGTTGTGACCAGAGTGAAAAGAGAACAGAAAAAGACTTTCCCACCAAAACTTTATGATCTGACCAGTCTGCAGAGGGAATCAAATCGTTTTTTCGGATACACCGCCCAGAAGACACTGGATATGCTGCAGGAACTGTACGAAGAAAAGATGGTTACCTATCCGAGAACAGACAGTCAGTATGTAACCGCAGACATGAAAGAAACGGTAAAAATGCTTGCCGAAGGCATGAAAGATTTTCTTCCGTTTCTGGAATCTGGACAGATTAGGGGAAACATAGATCGTGTGGTTAATAATGCAAAGGTATCTGATCATCATGCAATACTTCCGACAAAAGAAGCAATGGAAAAAGGCATGGGGGGACTTTCCAGTGGAAAGAAAAATCTGCTGATGCTGATCGGACAGCAGCTTGTTCAGGCAACAGGGGAAGAGTACTTTTATGAGCAGACAGAAATTTTCGTACAGTGCAAAGAACATGAATTTACTGCAAAAGGAAAGCTGCCTGTGCAGATGGGCTTCAAAGAAGTGGAAGAAGCCTTTCGGAAATACTGTGTAAAGGATAAGAAATCTGATGAACCGGATCATAAGACAGAACTTCCAGAAGGATATGAGGAAGGAATGACTCTTGCCTCTGTGAAAGCAGAGAAGAGTACACATTACACTTCTCCGCCGAAGATGTTTACCGATGTGATATTTTGTGAGCGTAAGGAGTGGATAGGAATTGAAGAAAGGAGTTCAGCATGAGAAGAAAAAAAGATAGAAGCAATGGCATTACTGCTTTGTATGAAAGACTGTCTCGTGATGATGATAATGCTGGAGAGAGTAACAGTATCGTTCATCAAAAGCAAATGCTTGAAGATTATGCTATAAAGCATGGCTTTACGAATCTTGTTCATTTTACCGATGATGGTTGGAGTGGAGCAACTTTTGACAGACCTTCATGGAACAGACTTGTTGAAGGTGTTAAAAACGGAGAAATCACTGCCTGTATCTGCAAGGATATGTCCAGAATTGGCAGAGATCATCTGCAAGTAGGTTTTTTCACTGATATTCTGTTTAGAGAAAAGGAAGTTCGATTTATAGCAATCAATAATGGTATTGACAGTGACCGTCAAGAAACCAGTGAGTTTGCCCCTTTTCTGAATATCATGAATGAGTGGTTTGTCAGGGATACAAGTAAGAAAATTAAAGCTGTACTGAAATCCAGAGGTTCTTCCGGCAACGCTCATACAAGTAATATCCCACCATACGGCTATTTGAAAGACCCAGAAAACCCCGACCATTGGATTATTGATGAAGAAGCTGCTGAAGTAGTCCGCAGAATTTATCGCATGACTATTGAGGGAAAAGGACCTTATCAGATAGCAAGAGAACTTTCAGAAGAAAAAATAGAAAGACCGTCTTATTATCTTGGAAAAAAGGGACTTGGAAATCATGCAAGCAACTATGACAAAGAAAATCCGTATATGTGGCGAGGAAATCAGGTTACTACTCTGATTGCCAGACCAGAGTATATTGGAAAGACTGTCAACTTCAGGACATTCAAAAATTCCTATAAGGACAAAAAGACGAAAAGGGCAGATAAGGAAGATTGGGTGGTTTTTGATGATACACAAGAGCCTATTGTCGATGAAGAAACATGGATGCTTGCTCAAAAGTTAAGACAGAATGTAAGAAAAGCAGATCCTATGGGCGAACCTAATGTTCTAACCGGAAAGATTTACTGTGCTGACTGTGGTGCACCGATGTATAATCACAGGCAACGAAAAGGGCGTGAAAGAATATACTATACTACCAAAGGCGAAAAGCGGATAAGCCATTCAAATCCGGCAGATTGTTATGAATGTTCCACTTATAATCTTGCTTATCAGAAGTATGACCGGCATTGTACTTGCCACCATATTTCAACAAAAGCACTTAAAAGCATCATTCTGAAAACCATACAAGAGACTTGCCATTATGTTTCTTTGAATGAGCAGGAGTTTGTCTATTCTCTGCAAGAAGAATCGGCGATGAAAGATATTGCTGTTTCTGAAACTGTAAAAAAACGCATTGAAAGAAATCAGAAGCGAGTTCACGAACTGGATATGCTCATCAGGAAAATCTACGAGGATAATGTGATTGGAAGATTACCGGACAGGCTTTTTCAGAGTATGCTTACTGATTATGAAAATGAGCAGAACGAGCTAAACAAGATTATTGAGACTGACACCGCTGATATGCAACGAATTATAGGCGGTCAAAATAATGTGGAGCGTTTTCTAAAGCTGGTTAAAAAGTATGAGAACATTACAGAGCTTACTCCTGCCATGATAAATGAATTTATAGACAAAATACTGGTTCACGAGCCACAGGGAAAAGGTGCAGACCGCACCACAGAGGTGGAGATATATCTTAACTATGTCGGGCAATTTCAAGTACCTGTGGAGCAGCATGAACCAACAGAGGAAGAAAGGATTGCTGCTGAAAAAGAAGCAGATCGACTTCGCAGAAAACGAGAATCCAATCGTAAGTATATGAAAAAGATTCGTGAGAAATCAAAAAAATTTGCGGAGCATGAGCGTATAGCAGAAGAAAAAAGTTCTGATAGCAAGCTGTGTGCTGAACAGAACGCCACAAGCAAATCAAATCGGCAAAAAGTGAAAGGAGAAAAAATAGCATGACAGAATTGAAACCACGAATCCATGATGAAAGCAACGGTCTGGACTATGTTCTTGTGGGTGATTACTATGTGCCGGACTTGAAGCTGCCGGAGGAACACCGCCCTATCGGTATGTGGGGCAGACTGCACAGGACATATTTAGAGCAGTACCGCCCTGCAAGGTTCTCTGCCCTCTGTTTATCCGGCGAACTGCATACTCACCTTGCTGACCTGAACGAACAGGCAACGGAAAGGTGCAGCCTTATCATTGAGCAGATGAAACAAGCCGAGGGTGTGACCGAAACCATGAAAGCAGACAATCAGATGTTGTGGGTACAGTCCATGAACTCTATCCGTAACCGAGCCGAAGAAATCATCAGACAGGAAATGATTTACTGCTGATTTTATCAAGTCCAAAACCAACAAATTTATATCGTAAACGAAGCGACAGGTATTTCCTTATGAAGTGTCTGTCGCTTTTCATTTATCAAATTTCAAGGAGGAAAACACAATGAAGATGAACCGGAATGAAATGGAAACCCTTTATGCCTTTGGCTGTCCGAACCTGAAAGCAACTGTCGAGCGTTTGCGTATGGTGGCTGCCCTTGCACCCGATCCAGTGGCGAAGAAGCTGTTTTATATGCTTTCCGTCAAGCTGAGTGCTGAGGGTGTTGAAAGGTGGTATCGCTGCTTTTACTGCAAGCTGCGTGTGTTGAAAAACCATAGGGAGGGCTGCTATGGCGAGACTGACGAAGATTGAGAAAGAAACAATCGTTCTCTTTAATGAGGGCGAGGACAAGGCAAATATCTATACCCACAACGCCGGATTGAAAAAGAGGTTGGCTGCTTTTGCTAAGAAGTACCCTGACCTTTGCCGACTGGAAAAATCCAATGTTCAAGGCGGTGTTTCTTATGAGCTGGCAAAGTCCCGTCTGTCTATCCGTTTCTTGCCGCCTTACAGTGAGGAACGCAGACAGAAAGCCAGCGAATATGCGAAAAAGCATGGGCTGAACAGTCAGCAGGGATAATGTGATAATCAGGGCTGATATGCGGTTAAAATGTCAGGTGCAGACCTGATGTTTTGACCGTTGCCTATCGCCTGTGAGGAAAGTATCGGGGACTATGGATTTTGCGAAAATGTGCGTTACAAGGTTTGAACAGGAACCCTGCACACAAAATTTTTTCTTCCATTCTTTATGTTGATGAAGTATAATGAGTGTAGTAATAAAGTTGAATTTGAGGTGCTGTTATGGGCAATAAATTGATTAAAAAAAAGAAAGCAACTTCATCTAATGCAGATTATGAATGGGATGAGAAAACAATCAGAAAAAGGAAAAACTGTTTTATACTTGGAATAGTGTCAGCATTGATAGCTATTATCTTATTGGTATTTTGTTTTATACTTCTGAGTAAGGGAAAACAAGAATTTGGATTAGCAGTACTTGTGGGATGGATAATAACTGGAATGCTTGCAGTTGTACTAATCTATAAAAATGTTGCTTATGTGATACATTATGAAGCAACAAAGATGTATAAGAAATATGAAAATCAAGAATTATGTGAAATTGCATTATCAGACGCAAATAGCATTAAACAAAAATTCTTGAATTACAAATTTGAAGCACAGGCGGATGGCTTGCTTTTTAGAAAGAAGTTTTCACTATTAAAGGATTTCATTTCTTATTATGTCAGTGTTTCAGAAGCAAAGGATATAAAAAATTTACTCAAAAGGCAGCTTGACCATATAAATACGAAAAAAACAGGTAATTCTTGTTTGATTATTTTTGCATACATGGATGAAATATCAGAAGAAACCAAAATTTTTGTTAAGAATCATGGAATGAATATGATTGTTTCTGAAGAAGTATTTGAAACTTGTACACAAACAACAGTAATCTTGGTTGCTGTGGATAAGCAAAGACAAAAAGGCTGGTATGTAGATATTGGAAAAAAGAAAAAGCTGTCTTTGTATTCACATGGATGTAGACTGATAAGAAAATGTTTGGGTAGCATTTAGTATATGCCCTCTGATTGTAGGCTATCTGCAATCTGCCACAACTGAATATGACCGTTAAGGTCAGATGAAGAAACCGATGTATTGAGCGTAAAGCGATCATGCGTCGGTTTTTCTTTTTGCAAAATAGTCCGGTGGACTGTTTTGTAAAACTGAAGGAACTGACAGAGCTTGAGACGGGGCGAAGTCAGTTTGTTCGGGCGGGAGTACAGAGGGTGCAACCCTTTGTGCATGGGTACAGGGAATGCAATATCCCTGTGCAGGTCAAGGGCGGCAGCCTTGCCCAGTTAAGTGGCGTTTCGCCACTTAGTACTGGGTATTACTTGACGCAGAAAGCCGCAAGGAATCAGCTTCGCTGCCCTTCTCCCCTGTCGGGGAAATCAAAAAGAAAAGGAGGAACTCATGTGAAATTAACAAGGCACAATGGACGAGCCGGAAAGAATGGCGTTTATAATCCGAAGCACAATGACCGCAGTTTTGACATTGCCAACAGCGAACACATTGACGAAGAACGAGCCAAACAAAATCTCTATTGGGACTGTTACAATGGCTTCCGCAATTTCAAAAATCCCGAAAAGGAAAATGAGCTGTCTGCCACTTTTGAAGATGTGGAACAGCTTTTTTATCGTCAGCGGTATCGTGATTTTGTGACCGGACAGAACGAAAGAAATGTGAAGAACCGACACCCTGAAAGAAATAAGGAAACCGGAGATTTACTCAAAAGTAAAAAGACCTGTCCAGAGGAAACGGTCTATCAGATTGGAACGCTTGATAATCATGTTCCACCGGAATTGCTCATTGAGATCGTCACAGAATTTATGGAAATTGTAAATGAGCGTTTCGGTTCTCATGTTCATATCCTGAATTGGGCGCTGCACTTGGATGAAAGCACCCCTCATATTCACGAGCGTCATGTGTTCGACTGTGAAAATCAATATGGGGAGATTGCCCCACAACAGGAAAAGGCTTTGGAAGCACTGGGATTTGAACTGCCGGAACCGGAGAAGCCTGTCGGAAGAAAAAATAACCGCAAGATGACTTTCGATTCAGCTTGCCGAGTGCTGCTGTTTGATGTGGCGAAAAAGCATGGCTTACAACTGGAAGAAGAACCGGAATATGGTGGTCGTGCATATCTGGAAAAACAGGACTATATTCTTTTCAAGCAAAAGGAGCAACTGGCAGCACAGGAGCAAAAGTTGGAAGAACTCACGATGAAGATTGAAGATGTGGAAGCTCTGGTGGACGAGGTTGCAGATATTGCCTATAACAAGGCGGTTGAGGTCGTTGCTGATACTGTAAAACTGGAAACGCACAAGGAGGATATTAAGCTGGTGGAGCAGTCTAAGGCATGGGTTCTCTCCCCTGAGCGTAAGGCTTCAAAGAAAGAAGTTGAGTATGCAGTGAAACGATTGGATGGCGTGATTGCAAGAATCACAAACGCTATGAAATCAACCATTCAGAAAATCCAAACCACGCTGATGAAACCGGAGGTCAAAAAAGCCGGAACGGAGCAAATCAAGAAGAAAGCCAAAAGTTCTATTATAGAGCAGTTGAGCCGCAAAAAGAAAGAAATTGCAGAGCGTGAAGTCAGCCGGACAGTTCCGACGAAAAGCAAAAGACAGGATATGGAACTCTAAGGCACTTGCTGTTTTTATTTTGAAAATGACAGGTGCTTTTGCTTTAAGAAACAAGAAAATATCTTCCATTCTTTAGGTTGATGAAGTATAATGGAGATACACTATTTGAGAATCTTAAAGAGGTAACAGCTATCATGAAAAAACTATTAACATTGATGTTACTTGTTTCACTGTGCTTAAGCGGTTGTGCATTAGGGAACAATGTATCGGAAGGAGAAAATGCTATGACAATATCTGATTTCAAAAAAGACACAAGCCTGACAAGTATACCGGAAAGCAACGGGAAGCTTTTGAACTTAGATTTAGAATCGGTCATCGCCTATGGCAGACTGCGTGCATTATTTGGAGAACCTAATTATGAAACGCAGAATTCTGAAGATGCTTACTCTTATATTCTGTTTGTTGAGCCGGAATCTTCTGAAAAAATTTACTTGGAAGTGTATGAGGGAAGCAGCGGACCGGCGATTGGTGGTCTGAACAATGCTGAGAGCTTGCAAGCTGCTGAAACTCTGAAGAAATTGATAGAGGAATCAGAAGAAGTGGCGGATTATCAGTATGAAGGCTACTATCAAGATTTGGATTTGAAAATCAGCATGGGAATCAAAAATGGCGTACCTTACTATAACGAAGAACCTTGTGAGGAAATTCCCGATTTTCAGTAATTAGACGAAATAATTATCATTTAGAAGAAGTAGGAAATCTGAAAAGGTCTCCTGCTTTTTTGCACCCAAAATTGGATATGGAACTTTAAGGCACTTGCTATTTTCGTTTTGAAAATGACAGGTGCTTTTGCTTTAGGGAGCAAGAAAACATCTTCCATTCTTTAGGTTGATGAAGTATAATGGAGATAAGTTATTTCTTGAAATGATTTCACTCCAAATCGCAGAAGTGGAGGTTACGAGAACACATGAAACACTACACTGTAAAAAGCAAACTTCCCTCAAATACAATTATCCCTATAATCGAAAACAATACTTCAAGTTATATGTTATCAAAAGTTGTTTCCGATAATTTGATGCTATGCAAAATAGAAAGTAATAATTGCTTTGATTTATTTTACACTGGAAAAAAACTCCGAGGTCATTCACTATATTGGATACAAGTAAAAATTATAAATGATAATAATTCTTGCATTTTGCAATTACAGAAAAAACTCCGAACAGATATGAAATATATGTATTATTATATTCCAATGGTGTTTTGGCTCATAGGTATATTGCTGCTTTTTAAAAGTGTTTTCTTAATGGTATTTATTGAAATAATGCAAATTGCAATCTCTACTATCATTCTTTTGATATTAAAGAATGTTGGTAAGAAGAAACAGTTTAATGAGGTAATTGACTTTCTTCAACAAACCGGAATTATATAATTTAATTTTCTTCAAAAGAAGCAGGAAATCTGAAAAGGTCTCCTGCTTCTTTGCACCTAAAATTAAATATGAAACTTTAAAGCACTTGCTGTTTTCACTTTGAAAATGACAGGTGCTTTTTTCGTTTCAGGAAAGGAGTCACATGAATGTATTTGAAGTTGTAAAAGAAAATGTTACTGCCCGACAAGCCGCAGAAGCCTATAGCTTGAAAGTGGGTCGCACAGGTATGGCGTGTTGTCCGTTTCACTCGGATAAATCCCCCAGTATGAAGCTGGATGAACGCTATTACTGTTTTGGCTGCGGAGCAACCGGAGACGCTGTTGATCTGACAGCGAAGCTATTCGGTATCGGGCTGAGGGAAGCTGCTGTCAAACTTGCAGAAGATTTTGGTCTTAACTATGACAGCCGACAAAAGCCCAGTGTCCGCCCTCGTATTCGTGAGCCGACACCGGAACAGAAGTATCAAAAAGAAGAAAATCATTGCTACAAGGTGCTGACAGATTATTTTCATCTTCTTAGAGAATGGGAAAAGAAATACGCTCCCAAACAGCCGGATGAGGAATGGAATCCCCTGTTTGCAGAAGCACTGCATAAGAAGAACTATATCGAATATCTGCTTGATATTCTTCTGTATGGTTCATTGGAGGAACGAAAAGCACTTGTGGCAGAACAGAGAAAGGAGGTGTTGAAACTTGAACAGCGAATTGCAGAACTGTCAGCAGACAGAACCATGCACAGTAGAAGAAATCCGAAACAGCTTAGAGCAGAGCGAGAAAGGTAAGGTTTATAATACTGCCGCAAATTATAAGCGTGTTCTGCAATATGACCCGCTTTTGAAAGGGGCTATCCGAAAAAATCTTCTGACCGAAAGAATCGACATTGTGAAGCCCCTCGGTTGGTATCGTGACAGCCCGACATTGACGGATGTGGATGTGAAATATCTGCTCCTATATTTTGAAGAAAACTATGGATTGACCGTAGAGAAGAAAATCATAGACGCAGTTGCGGTTATTGCCAATGAAAACCGTTACCACCCTGTCTGTGATTTTCTCAATGCCCTGCAATGGGACGGAACAGAACGCATACGCTTCTGTCTGCACCGCTTTCTCGGTTCTGATACAGATGATTACACCTATGAAGCATTGAAGTTGTTTCTACTGGGTGCTATCTCACGAGCCTTTAAGCCGGGGTGTAAATTTGAGGTAATGCTCTGTCTTGTAGGCGGTCAGGGAGCCGGAAAGTCCTCTTTCTTCCGTTTGCTTGCGGTCAATGATGATTGGTTCTCTGATGACTTGAAAAAGCTGGATGATGAAAATGTGTACCGCAAAATGCAGGGGCATTGGATTATTGAAATGTCGGAAATGATTGCAACCGCCAACGCTAAGAGCATTGAAGAAATCAAGTCCTTTCTGAGCCGACAAAAGGAAACCTATAAGATACCCTATGAAACACATCCGGCAGACAGAAAACGACAATGTGTGTTTGGAGGTTCTTCTAATACCCTTGACTTTCTTCCCCTTGACCGAACAGGCAACCGCCGCTTCGTTCCGGTTATGGTCTATCCTGAAAGGGCTGAGGTTCATATTTTGGCGGATGAACAGGCTTCCAGAGAGTATATCAATCAGATGTGGGCAGAAGCTATGGAGATTTACAGAAGCGGCAATTTCCGTCTGAGATTCAGTCCGGCTATGAACGATTATCTGAAAGCCCACCAAAAGGATTTTATGCCGGAGGACACAAAGGCAGGACAGATTTTAGACTATCTGGAACGCTATTCCGGCAGCATAGTCTGTTCCAAACAGCTTTACAAAGAAGCACTGGGGCATGATTATGACGAACCGAAACAATGGGAACTGCGAGAGATCAATGACATTATGAATAACGCTGTCACAGGCTGGAGAGCGTTCAGCAATCCGAGGTATTTTCCAGAGCCTTACCGCCGACAAAAGGGCTGGGAGCGTATCAGGAACGACAACGAGCCTGACAACAGCATGGATGGTTTTCAGGAAATCCCGACAGAGGAAATGGAACAGTTAGGGCTTCCGGAAGAATGGTTAAAGCAAAAATAAAAGTCCGTTGTCGCTTCGGTTGTCGAGCCGGTTGTCGGTCTGGTTGTCGGGCAAAAATCCCGAAAGCCTTGATATTGCGGCACTTTTCCCTTTCTGACAACCATGACAACCAATATTATAGAGAAAAAGAAAATAGTAAAAAGATAGTATCGCCCGATAAAGAAAAAAGGTTTTCTGATGTCCGTTGTCGGAACTTCGTTGTCAGACCTTTCCTTGTCGGGCTTTTTTCATTCAAGGAGGATTATCGTATGACAAATATTATGAACAGTACACTACCCACCCAAAATAACCATTCGGAGAAAAACAAACCGGATGGAGTTTTTGTGATTAAGCAAGGCAAAACAAATTATAAAGTCAAAGTGTTTTTTGACCATAGTAGCGGTTTGACTGCTGAGGACAGATTGAAACGCATTATTCAGGCAGAAGCAGAGAGAGAGTCTGCGTAAATAATATAAAAAATATCCACGCACCCCCTTGACAAAAGCTTTCAGAAGATACCCTGCTTGCTGCAATGGAAACAGCAGGGAATAAGGAATTTGATTCTGAAACAGAGAAAAAAGGACTTGGGACACCGGCAACCAGAGCTAATATTATCGAGAAGCTGGTAGCTTCGGGGTACGCAGAACGTAAAGGAAAACAGATTCTTCCTACAGTGGCAGGATGTGAGTTGATCCATGTAATGCCGGAGAATCTGAAATCTGCAAGCCTGACAGCAGAATGGGAGAATCAGCTTCTGATGATGGAAAAGGGGAAAATCCAGGAAGATGAATTTATGAATGGGATTGTATCCATGATTAATGAGATTCTTTCTTTGTGCAGGGCAATCCCGGAAGAAGAACGGAACCGTTTTCAGACTGCAAGGGAAGTAATTGGGAAATGCCCGGTATGCGGTTCCGATGTATATGAGGGTAAGACCAATTATTATTGTTCTGACAGAAGTTGTCCGTTTGCTTTATGGAAGTCAAATAGGTTTCTGGAAAGCATGAAAAAATCAATGGATAAAAAGATGGCAGTGGAGCTTCTGAAAAAGGGACGTACCCATGTAAAAGGACTGTATTCCAAGAAAAAGGACAGCAAATTTGATGCTGATCTTGTACTTGGGGTAGAAGATGGAAAAGCCAGATTCAGTCTGGAATTTCCTAAAAAGAAAAAATAAAGCACAGTCAGAAGGAGGAATAGGTTATGGCTCGTTTAGATGAGATACGTGGACTTGCAGAATATTATGCAGCCCATATCAGCAGTTCACCAAGGGACTGGATGAATTATCTGGATACCGCAGCCAGGTTATACAGGTATCCATTTATGGATCAGCTTTTGATCCACGCACAGCGTCCAAAAGCAACTGCCTGTGCTTCGCTGGAATTATGGAATGAAAAAATGCTGCGGTGGGTAAATCGAGGAGCAAAGGGAATTGCTCTTTTAGATGAAACCATGCAGAAAACAAGACTCCGGTATGTATTTGATATTCAAGATACTCATAAGGTAAAAGGTGGAAGAACACCTTATTTGTGGCAGTTGCAGGAGAAACAACAGGATGTTTTGTTAAACCATTTAGAAGAAGTTTATGGACTGGAAGCTAAGGATGCAGGCAATCTTTCTGATGCACTGATGGCAACAGCAAAATACATGGTGGAAGAAAACCTGGAAGAATATCTGGATGGCTTGACGTATGTGACAGAAGGAACGTACCTGGAGGAGCTGGAAGAAGATACCATCCGCAGCGAATTTCGCAGTCTGTTGACAGACAGCATTTATTATACGCTGGCTTCCAGATGTGGGCTTGATCCGTTGGAACGGCAGGAAGAAATGGACTTCGTACATATCACAGATTATAACAGCTTATCAGTGCTGACATTTATTGGAAATGCAACGAGCATGGCCAGTGAGTCTGTGTTAGTGGATATTGGAAGATTTGTACACCGTATTTCATTAGAAGAAATGAAAAAGGGGATTGAAAATTCGGAAGAAAGGAATTATAATAAATTTAACACGTTAATTCGTAAAAGCGAAAAGAATAACAACAGAATCATAGAAAACAAATATACACAGGAAAATGAAGGAGGAAATGAGCATGGAACTGACATATCATCGCAAAGGGGATTATCTGTTTCCGAATCTGACAATCCAGGAGACAGAGGTACAGATTGGGAAATACGGAATGCTGCGGAGGACATTTCTGAAGGAACACAAGAACAGCCTGTATCAGAGCCTGTTACTGACCGGGAAACTGAACAGCCATCTGGAAGAGATCGAGAAAACAGCCCAGAAGAGATTGGAAGTACAGATGGCGAAATTGTTGGAGAAGAATCCAGCACCGTCGAAAGAAGAGAACCCGATGGCGTGGACAGCACATATGAACAGTCTGACGGCAACAGCGGAAGAGAGCATCTTGACGGAATTGGTATACAGCTAATCGAAGATACAAGTGAAGATCAGTTAAGTAAAGCAGAGGAAGAAATTGCCTCTGCTTTATCTTTGCCCGAACTTCCATCTGTAAATGAACAGAAAAGGGAAATCGAAAACAGAATAGTTGCCCTCTATGCCGGGGAGATTGCCATTCCAAGTGAGGTGGTCGATGAGGTTTTAAGAACCGGGGGAAACCGAAGTAAAAGCCAGCTTCGAATTATTTATAATTTTATGAGTGAACAGACACCGGAAGAATATACAGAGTTTGTGAAGCGGGAGTATGGAACTGGTGGAAAAGGCTTTGAAATCAATGGCATGGAATATTCTGTCTGGTTTGACGAAACGGGATTGCAGATTGCAGTAGGGCATACCGTTACCGATCAGATTCTGGATAAGGCGTTTTTGTCCTGGGAAGATGTGAGTGGCCGTATCCATCAGCTTTTGAAACAAGGCGAGTATGCACCGCAGTCCGTACTTGATGTTGCAAGGGAGAATGCGATAAAGGAACATGCCCAGGCACTTGCCTATATGAAAGCGGATATGGCAGAGGGTGTAGCAGAACTTGTGTTTGATGAAGAGGATTTACCACATCTTCACAGTATTTATCCGGAAATTACTGATTATCTGGAAGAAAAGCTGACAGATCCGCAGTGGCTAGCAGATCTGAACGAGCGTCTGGAAGGACTAGCAATGGCTTATGAGGAAGATAAAAGCATTATGCGGTTCCGCACCTATAATCCAATCAGAATATCCGGTCAATTTCAGAAATTTGCTGCAGAAGTAATTCCATATAATGCCAGAGATGAATTCGCATGGCAGGAACATAAGGTATTTATTACTCAGGATGAAATAGATGCCTTTCTTGCCGGTGGAGGTCCGTATTCGGATGGAAGGCTTTCTACCTATTCTTTTTATCTCCTGAATGAAGATGATAAGGCAAGGACAGATTTTATCAAGGAAAAATATGGGATAGGCGGTCAGAGCCATGCTTTATGTGGAGCAGACAATTCACATGCAGATTATGATGGGAAAGGTTTGAAGCTGGAGAGAGGGGACTATGGGAATCCAGATACTTCGGTGTTGCTGCCCTGGGTAAAAGTTGCAAAAAGAATCGGCTATCTGATTGATAACCAGCAGTTCTTACGTTCCGCAGATTATTCCCGTATGCCGGAATATGAGAGGGAACGGATTGCAGGAAAAGTGATCAGTTTTTATGCAAGGTTGCCAGAAGAAATCGAGCGTCCATTCAAGCAGGATTTCTTTAATGAAGAAGCAAGAAAAGAACTTCCTGTTATGCTGAATGATTCGGAGCAGTCGCAGAAATTGTTACAGGCGATGGACGATGCACTGGCAATGTTGCCATTGGATTTTGAATCAGTGAATGAAACTTATGAGAAGAAATTACAGCTTTTGACGGAAGTACATCAGTATGTGGAAGGCAGCTATACGATTTTCCCAGCACAGGAAGTACCAGATCAGGCAGATGGCTTAGATGGATACCAGATGTCTTTATTTGATATTGTGAGTGCCTCTGAACCAGAAGAAAATAAAGAAGAACCAGAAGTGGAAGAATCGTCTGCAGAAATGGAGGAGGTACAAAAAGGGAAACCAGAATCTGAGCCAGAAGATGTAGTTGTACAGGAACAGTGGGACGAGAATGTATTTGAATATCAGGGGTATCATTTTGAACCAGTGGGGATTCTTCCACAAGGTCTGGAAGGGAAAGAACTGGTAAACCAGACAAGAGGAAATACAGAATTGCATTTGACTACCTACGAGCGAGAAGATGATATTTTATATTCCTATGCAGGATTCTACGAAGCAAGTGGTTCATCAAAAGCTGATATTTTCCGGTGTATGGAAACCGGACGAAATTATATTCCAGGGGAGAATGAACTGTTTGGCTATGAGGGAGAATTTTTACCATATCTGCAGAATGAACAGGTGCAGGAACAGGAACCTCATAACTTCCATATTACGGACGATGACCTTGGCTCTGGCGGTCCGAAAGCAAAGTTTAAAGCAAATATGGAAGCTATCCGGCTGCTGAAAGAACTGGAACAGGATCAGAGATTGGCAACACCGGAAGAACAGGAAGTGTTGTCAAGATATGTTGGATGGGGCGGTATTCCACAGGCTTTTGAAGAAAGAAACAGTGCCTGGGCAGAGGAATATACGCAGTTAAAAGAAGGTCTTACGCCAGAAGAATACAGTGCAGCAAGGGCATCAACGCTGAATGCCTTTTATACTTCTCCAACGGTCATCAAGGCTATGTATGAAGCACTTGGAAACATGGGACTGAAGCAGGGAAATATCCTGGAGCCGTCCTGTGGAGTAGGAAACTTTATGGGACTTTTACCGGAAAGTATGGGTGCTGCAAGTATGTATGGTGTAGAACTTGATCCGGTTTCCGGGCAGATTGCAAAACAGCTTTACCAGAAGAACAGGATTGCAGTACAGGGATTTGAGGAAACCAGTTACCCGGACAGCTTTTTTGACTGCGTGATTGGAAATGTACCGTTTGGGGCATATCAGGTCAGTGACCGCAAATATGACAGATACCATTTTATGATCCATGATTATTTTATTGCAAAATCCTTGGACTTGGTACGTCCCGGCGGAGTGGTGGCAGTTGTCACATCAAGCGGTACGATGGATAAACAGAATCCGGAAGTCCGACAGTATTTCGCAAACCGGGCAGATCTGCTTGGGGCAATCCGCTTACCGAACAATGCTTTCCAGAGAAATGCCAATACCAGTGTTGTTGCGGATATTCTGTTTTACAACTTCCGGGTTTTCTCTTAAAAACTTAATGTCTAACATAATTTCCTCCTAGTAGATCTTATCCCCTCATTTTGGCGGGATTCTTTTTGTTCTTTCCAGCCCGGAACCACTGCCGTTTTTCCAGCATTTATGCGGGTTTGGCGCGTTCCAGTACCATCATATAACAGTATATGCATTTTTTCAAGCGTTCTTTCATGCTGTTTTTCTGCGGTCCGCTTTTACATCAGATCGATCGAATTCATCGTAATTGCCTGGCGCAGCGCGTCGATTTCCTCGGCGCTCAGCATGATATAGGACTCGCCTTTTACGATCTCTTTCAGATATAAAAAGCAGTTGTCACGGCTGTGGATTGCATTCAGGATAAAACCTGTGTTTTCTTTGTCGAGCATTGCCAACGCAAAACTCATCTTTCCGCCCACATCGTCAAACGCATCATATTTTACGATTCCGTATTTGTTCAGCGTCATGCCCTGGATCTTTTTCAGATCCGCAAGATTCTTTTTCGTCAGTTCATTCTGCTTGTTCAGTTTGTCAATTTCCTTGAACCGCTGATGAAACAGCTTTTCAAGTGACTGGGCGTCTTTTCCCTTCATAAAGCTTCTGTACTTCTGGTTCAGTCTGCTCAGACGCAGCGACATGCTGACCGTCATAATCATCATCACGATAATCAGTACAATCAGAAGAAGTACAACAACGCCAAGGTCAATTCCTACCTTACTAAATAAATCGCTCATTATTCTACCTCTTACTGTATTGATTCAAACAGATCCATGATTCTCTCGAGCTCTTCCTGGGAATAATACTCGATCTCGATCTTTCCTTTGTGCTTTGCCCCGCGGTGAATGGAAACCTTCGTACCAATGATGCTCTTGATTTTCTCTTCCAGACCTTCGTAGATGGCTTCCTCTTCCAGATTGACTTTCTTTTCTTTCTTCACCTTCGGATTCAGGATCTCTTTGACCAGGCGCTCGGTCTCACGGACACTGAGCTTTTCATCGAAGATTTTCATTGCCGTATTGTACTGGAGCTCTTTATTCTCCAGCGCCAGCAGCGTACGCACATGACCGGTTGTCAGCATTTCATCGACAACCATCTGCTGTACCCTGTCGTCCAGTTTCAGGAGACGCATCGAGTTTGTAACCGCCGTTCTGCTCTTGGAAACGCGCTCTGCGATTTCATCCTGGCGGAGATGGAACTCTTCCATCAGGCGTTTGTATGCGTGTGCCTCCTCAATCGGGTTCAGGGATTCTCTCTGAATATTTTCAATCAGGGAAATCTCGACAACTTCCTGCTCGGTAAAATCTTTGATGATGACCGGTACTTCTTTGATTCCGGCAAGCTTTGCAGCCCTCCATCTCCGTTCCCCTGCGATGATCTCATAATAATCATCTTTTTTCTGCACCAGAATCGGCTGCAGAACTCCGAACTGTTTGATAGATTCCGAAAGTTCGATCAGGCCGTCCTCGTCAAAGGATTTTCGCGGCTGTTCGCGGTTCGGTTCAATTTCGGAGATTTTCAGTTTCATCTCGACTGGTTTTTCGACAACTTTTTCAACAACCTTCTCGACTACTTTGACCTCCGGTTTTGCCGGTTTTTCTTTTGCTTCTGCTTTGGCCGAATGTCCCGGTGAAATCAGGGAATCCAGGCCCTTGCCTAAGCCTCCTCTTCTCGCTGCCATTACTCTTCATCCCCCCTGTGAATCACTTCGTCTGCCAGAAGACGGTAGCTCTCTGCACCGGTGGACCGCTTGTCGTAATAGTTGATCGGCATACCGTAGCTCGGTGCCTCCGCAAGGCGGACATTTCTCGGAATAATGGTTTTGTAGATATTCTGATCCAGGCTGTCTTTTACGTTTTCTACTACCTGCAGAGAAAGATTCGTTCTCGCATCGTACATGGTAAACACAACACCCACCAGCTCAATCGTGTGCATAAGCTGGGATAAGCCCTCCAGTGCGTAATATTCACACTGAATCGGCACCAGAACGGTGTCCGCGGTGGTCATCGCGTTGATTGTCAGCATATTTAAGGATGGCGGACAGTCAATAATAATGAAGTCGTACTGATCGCGGACCTGATCAATTGCGTTTTTCAGGATGAATTCTTTGTCTTCCACCCCGATCAGCTCGATCTCCGCTCCGGCCAGATTGACATTGGAAGGGATAAGGGAAAGATTGTCAAAATTCAGAGGAATGATGCAGTCCTCCAGTTTTGACTCTCCAAGAAGCAGCTCATAGATGGTATTTTCCACTTCATTTTTCTCTACTCCCATTCCGCTGGTGGTATTTCCCTGCGGGTCCATATCAATGGTCAGAACTTTTTGTCCCATTTCTCCTAAACAGGAAGAAAGGTTAATTGCGGTGGTAGATTTACCTACGCCGCCTTTCTGGTTTGCAATTGCAATTGTTCTTCCCAAAATATGTATTGCCTCCTTTCATCTTTTTGTTTTCCATTTGCAGTTTTTCCTTTTTACAGGAAATGACCTGCCGGCACTTCTTTCAAAAAAATGATTCATGCGGCAGGTGTTTTGGCATATATATAGGAAAAATCTCCTTTTCTATGCCAGTCTATCTGAGGAATTCTTCAGATTCTATCTCAAAATTGCCCCAATTTGGGACAAAGATATTTTATCATACTACGCCGGATTTTACTACTGGAAATGTTTCACGTGAAACATTTTCTGCATTTTTGCATGATTAGGCGGTTTGAAACATAAGAAAATTGGAGATTTTTGGCGATGTTTCACGTAAAACATTTTGAAAAGCACTGTTTTACAATAATTTTTCTCGGTTTTTACGCTGTTTAAAGGCTTTTTGGAATTTTTTCAGCGATGATTTTGCATTTTTTGATGGTTTCCAAGTAATTCTGCAATGTCAGAACATTTTTTTCTGTTTCACACAGTTTTTATAAAATGTTTCACGTGAAACATTTTAATTTTTGACGTTTTTGAGGTATAAATAAACTGGAAACGTTATTTTAATCGTGTGATGCTCTTTTTCAAGGAAATCTCAGGTGATTAGGAAGAAAAAATCAACTTATCAGGATATTATTGATACATAGATCAGGAATCAAAACTGTTTATGGTTGTTCGGTGATCGTAAATGTCTCTTTTGTATATAAAATGTATTTTTATTCACCAGGGCTCTGTTTTTCATCGTTCTTCCTCGTTTTTTTCAAATTTTCAGCATTTTTTCTTTATTTTCATCAGTAAGAGGCATAATCCGTGAGACATCCTTTTTTTCATTTTTTCTCAATTTTTTCTCTTTCCGGGCTGTTTTTCTTTGATTTTTTATTTTACAGACCAGGCTGCACATTTTCTGTTTTTTATCGATTTATTTGATTTCACTATAATTTTTCTGTTTTTATGGTTTTAATATTTTTCTCTCGCTGCCACGTCTTTTATCCTCTTTTCCATCTTTCTGGCTTACCTTTCTCTTTTTTTGTAAACAATCTCACTTTTTCTCTTTTATCAACATTTTTTATTCCTTCTCTCCGTTTTTTTATCCCTCATC
>OMEJ01000748.1_pt1 | contig 18498 bp, 12 predicted proteins | sample 1645361 | NCBI WGS metagenome assembly OMEJ01 (sample SAMEA103958156, study PRJEB25191) | human gut metagenome
TATGGAATAATTTTTAGGGCAACACAATCCGTCGAATTATTTTGCGCTTACAGTAAATGTTGTATTTATCACAAAAATCAGGTAAAATAAGACCTATCACATATCTTAATGTGTTTTCTTAAAGCAATTAAATAAACTAAATACAACCAGAAAGGAAATGAAATGAAAACCGCCATATTTACTATTGCATCAAAAAACTATTTTGCATATGTGCGAACACTATTGCAGTCTCTTGAAGCTTCTAATCCACACATGGACCGGTTTGCGGTAGTAGTAGATGAGCTTGATGACGAGTTTGTAGCATTACCACGAAATTTTGAACTTTTAGAAATGGATAAAATTGACCTGCCGTATCCAAATCAAATGAAATTCCGCTATAATATAATGGAACTCAATACTGCTGTAAAACCATTTGCTATACTTAAATTATTTGAAACCTATGATAGGGTAATCTATATGGATCCTGATATTTTTGTATACAAAAAGCTACAGCCTGTTGAGGATGCACTAAACGATGGATACAACTTTGTCCTCACCCCACATTTCAATGGTATGTTTGAAGAAGATGGTATGCATCCAGATGAAACTGACATTATGAGAGCTGGTGTGTATAATCTCGGCTTTATTGCACTTAATAAGTGTGCTGATACCATAGAAATGGTTTCTTGGTGGGCAAATAAACTGGAAAAAACATGTATCAATGAACAATCCAAAGGAATTTTTGTTGATCAAAAATGGATTGATTTAGTTCCTGGTTTTTACAAAAATGTACGGATTTTGCATCATTCAGGCTTAAATGTAGCATATTGGAATTTATCTCATCGTACAATAACCAAAGAAGGAAACCAATTCAAAGTCAATGGGGATCCGCTTATCTTCTTTCATTTCAGCGGTTTAAATCCAAATAATATAAATACTATTTCCAAGCATCAAAACAGATATACCTTACAGGATATAGGAGATGGGGCTGAATTATTTGTAAATTATGCAAATATTGTTCTATCAAATGATTTTGATATGTGGAAAAAATTCGAATACTCTTACTCTACCTATACGGATGGAAGACCTGTTCTTGATGAACACAGAATTAACTACCGTCAAAGTAATCGTCTGCAAGACTATTGTGGTGAAAATCCGTTTGAATATGCTGATATTTTTTACGGTGACACTAAAATCAAGCCAGCTACTGACGGTGTCAATCTAATTGGCTATATTCGCTCTGAGCATGGTGTCGGGGAAGCAGCACGATTAACGGCAAACTGTTTAGAAGCATCGAATATTAATTGGACGGCCTATGACTACGAAGTTGGAAACCCCTGCTCTAAAAATGACAATACGTATCAGCACAAAATAAAACAATTTATAAAATATGATATCTCCATTATCAATATCAATGCAGATCAATTTCCTGTATTGCGTAATAACACGCCTTCTGATTTATGGGATACATATAAAATCGGAATATGGTATTGGGAACTTCCTGAATTTCCAGACAAATGGTGCAAGGCCTTTATGGATGTAGATGAAATTTGGGCTCCTACAGAATTTATTGCTGATTGTCTCAAAAAAGTATCCACCCCCCCCCCGTGTCCCATATACCATATGCCCCCAGGCATTGACTACAATCTGCCAGATTTAACTAACTATACCAGAGAATACTTTGGACTTCCAAAAGATTCTTTCCTCTTTTTAAATATGTTTGATATCTACAGTTTTTCCGGCAGAAAAAATCCAGAGGCTGCTGTCGCAGCATTTAAAACAGCATTCTCACCTGATGATATGTCTGTTGGATTGGTCCTTAAAATTAATAATAGCAGTTATGAAGATGCTGTCAAAGAAAAATTAGAAAATTTAATTGGCGAATATAAAAATATCTATATTTTAGCTAAAACCCTGCCCAGAGCTGCGGTAAACGGGCTAATTAACATTTGTGATGCCGCAGTTTCTCTTCATCGCAGCGAGGGTCTGGGCTTGCTTTGTGAGGAAGCAATGTATTATGGAAAACCCGTTATCGCTACTGGATGGTCAGGAAATATGGATTTCATGACAAATAAAAATTCATGTTTGGTAAATTATAAGCTAATTCCAGTCGGATCTGATATTGGTCCTTATGAATCCTGGCAAACCTGGGCGGATCCAAGTGTTTCAGATGCTGCTGCATATATGAAACGCCTTGCATCAGATACAGACTATTATAAAAAAATATCCATTGCTGCCAGAGAAACCATACATATGCAGTTCTCTCCGGAGCAATGCAGTCAAAAGATGAAAGAGCGCCTTAAACAAATCCGCTCAATGATCGATAACGGTTATTGCCGTAATCCGCATTTACAAACAGTGGCTTTTGCCCATACATGTGCTTCCTGCTATCAAAAAATCATAAATAAAACTCTCGATTCGGAACAAAAGAAACCGCTTATTGCTTCCTGGATCCATAACGAGATGATGGATTTTGATACATTTGCTGATTGCCTTGCTGATACGGAACTGGTAAATTCAGGATCTAACGAGCAATTTATCACTCGACTTTATAATATATTTTTAGAGCGTATACCTGCTAAACAGGAGATAACTGTCTGGATTAATAAAATAAAAACACAGCCAGAAGAAAAAAATGCTCGAATTTCCATAATAGCATCTTTTATGAGATCAGATGAATTTTTAGGCAGTTATGCAAAGGCTTATAATGCATGGTATACACCAGCAAATAAACCCACACGTTCATCATCCGAATCAGCTCTATTCAAAGAATTAAAAAAGGCCAACGAAACCTGGCGATTATCTTATTATTTTGACCTTCATTGTTCCGGCGTTAAATTGTTTGCCAAACGTGTCATTCGGAAAATGAATAGATTCCTAATTACACCTCTGTTAGACCAACAGCAGGCGTTCAATGCACACATAACACGGTGTACAAATGAATTCAATAATAAAATAATCGTTCTTGAACAAAAAAATGCCGAATTAAACACAAAATTACACGAATTGCAAACGAAAACTATTCCTTCTTCAATTGGAGAGAAAACGTCACAACTGGAAGGAACTCTTAATTGTAAACTAGAGCAGCTGTGTCATCAAAATACCGTTTTAAAGGATCATATATTAGAAGTTGATGGATCCAGACATAATCAAATTATTCATTACCTGACAGAACTGCTTAACGACGCTGCAGACAACAGCTCCGATAAGCCCACCACTCTGATCAAAGATGCAATCCGTGATAAATGGGCTTTAATTGACCGATGTCAGTCTGAAACACTCAGTGCCGACCATTCTATTACATGTCCTATATGCGGACACAGCTTTTCCAGTCATTCTGCGGAAAGATTTGTGTCTGAATGTATATTTAATGGAGGAACACTGCTGCGTTATAAATGTCCCCATTGCGGAGTTATCTATGGACCAGAAAAAATGTTTGCTCTAACTGATAAAGAATTGGCTGATGATTACAAATTGCATTATTCTGTCTATAGTGAAGGAGACTCTACAGAACAGGAAAAAGAACTCTTTTATAGATTGCATCCATCAAAATCGGGTATTTATCTCAATTGGGGTTCCGGATCTTGGTCTCGTACCATAGATAATCTACGCAAAGAGGGATATAACGTTTATGGCTATGATCCATATGCTCCAACAGACTCAGAATATATCATAAAAGATGAGGATACTTTAAAAACCTTTTCTTTTGATGGAATTTTTTCTCATGACCTGCTGGAACATCTTCGGAATCCTCTGGAAATGTTCAAACTTTGCTCTGAAATACTCAAACCACAAGGTATAATGATTCATTCAACTGCATGCTTTGACTATGTATATGAATACAGTAGATTTCACCTATTCTTCTACACAGGAGACTCTGTAAATGTGTTATGTAACAAATCTGGCTTTTATATTGAACATATAAACAAGGACTCAACTAATTTATTAATTGACTATACCTTCCGTTTAAATAAATAAGCCAATATTAAAACTCTCCGGAGGACAAGAAAAGTGAGACCGTTTCAAGTTTTGTGTAAACTCAAAAAACTGATATAAGATATGTCATTAGTTATTCTGGGCAGAGCCGATTTTTTGAGGTTCTGCCCTTGCTTGTATTATAATGCAGTTTCCAGACATGTCAAGCAGGGCTGGCTGGGCCAGCCCTGAAAGGCCAGAAACAGCTTATAATCCGGATAATCGTTCTTCAAAAAATATTTCCAGCTGCGAATGGATCTGTCCCCAATCCTGTCGGTGTCCAGTCCATTTTTTCGTGATATCCACCATGGCCAGATACAGCATTTTCAGGAGACTCTCATCCGAAGGGAATACCGTCTTGGATTTCGTGACCTTCCGCAGCTGCCGGTTAAATCCCTCGATGGTATTCGTGGTATAGATTAAGCGGCGGACCGCTTCCGGATACTTGAAATACGTTGAAAGATTCGCCCAGTTATCCTTCCATGATTTTGCGATTTTGGGATATTTCCCGCTCCATTTCTCATCAAAACTATCCAGTTCAGCCCGTGCGATTTCTTCCGTTGGAGCTGCATATACACGTTTCAGATCAGCCATCAACGGCTTGAGTTCCTTATAAGAAACGAACTTTGTCGTATTCCGGATCTGATGAATGATACACTGTTGGATCTCAGTATCCGGGAAAACGGCTTCAATCGCCTGTGGAAAGCCTGTCAGGCCGTCTACGCATGCGATCAGGATATCTTCTACGCCACGGTTTTTCAGTCCGTTCAAAATGGAAAGCCAGAACTTTGCACTCTCATTTTGCCCTACATACATGCCGAGCACGTCTTTATGCCCTTCCATGTCGATTCCGATAGCGACATAAACCGCACGTTTTACAATCCTGCCTTCATTACGGACATGGTAATGGATAGCATCCATGAAAACGACCGCATAGATTTCCTCCAAAGGCCGTTCCTGCCATTCTTTTACGATGGGCAGGATTTTATCCGTGATCCTGCTGATGGTGCTGTCAGAAATCTCGATGTCATAGAGTTCCCGCATATGGCTTTCGATATCATTCGTAGTCATTCCTTTGGCATACATGGAGATGATCTTTTCTTCCATGTCCTGAGTGACCGTATTCTGATACTTTTTGACGATCTGTGGTTCAAACTCTCCTTTCCGGTCTCTTGGGATATCAATCTCCATATCGCCGTAGCTGGTATGCATGGTCTTCTGGGAATGGCCATTTCTGGAATTATCTGTTTCCTTGTTCCGATAATCATACTTGGAATATCCCAGTTCCTCATCCATTTCCTGATCCAGGGCACCTTCCAGGATGATGGACATCATATCCCGCATAATGGAATTGACATCCGTTCCATCCTTGACCGTTACATTGTTCTCTTTCAGGTAGTTGCCCATCATTTCCCGAAGAGCTGCTTTTTGTGGGGTATCCTTTTTTCTTGCCATAAAATAAACCTCCAAACTGGTAAGTCTATCTTACATCAGTTTGAAGGTTTACACAAACTTTGGGATACTCCCGAAAAAGTCTTTAGTCACCCCGGAGAGTTTTTTATATTTTCCAGCTATGAGATAATCTTACTACTCCTATATCTGTTATATCTGAATGAATTTGAATTTTGAATAATTCCTTACAGTAGTCTATATCTGCACATCCTTCTGCACCTATAGCAAAATCTAGTGTATATTCTCCAGGAAGCAGGTCAAATGAATGAAGCAATAATTCCGTACATCCATCCTGAAGCAAATCAAATTTCTTTAATTTATCAATCTGAGTATTTGTACCAAAACAATGGATTCCATCCGTTCGAAACACGCCAATTCCAAAGTTTGCTTCTTTTACTTTTTCTTTTACCTTATAAAAAATTTGTAACTTTATTGAATCTCCTGTCTTAAATACATTCGTTTCAATTCCATGATGGTCAAGGCACTTTACTTGTGTAATATAAGCTTCACCTGTTCCCCATCTTTTTTTCTCCTCAGGTTCTTTTTTCTTCTCAGATGGCGTTTCTACCGGTTTTACCTCTGATTTTACTTCTTGTTTTACCTCTGTTTTTTTCTCCTGTACTTTGCTTTCCAATCTTATTTTTTCATTTTTGGCAATAGTTTGCCTTTCTTTCCCCATAAATTCATAGTATTGAGGATGAACATCTCTCGGAGTTCCCTCCGCCCTTATAAGACCATCCTGAATCCAGATACTTCTGTCACATATTTTCTCAATCTGATCCATGGAATGCGATACTATTACAATCGTAGTACCAGCGCCTTTTATTTCACGCAGCTTATCAAAACACTTAGCCTGAAAATTTATATCACCAACTGCTAAAATTTCATCAATCAGTAAAATATCTGCATTTACATTGATAGCCACAGAAAATGCCAGTCTCATATACATTCCGGATGAATAGGTTCTCACTGGATTATCAATAAATTCCCGCAATTCTGAAAACGCTATTATATCATCCAAACGCGAATCTATTTCCTTCCTTGTCAATCCGAAAATAGAGGCATTCGTATATATATTCTCCCTTCCACTCATATCTGGATGAAAACCAGCACCTAATTCAATTAAGCTGGAAACTCTTCCCCGCATTTCTATCGTTCCGCTGTCTGGATACATAATCCTTGTAAGTAATTTTAAGGTAGTGCTCTTTCCACATCCATTATGTCCAATCAGCCCAATTGCTTCTCCCCTTTTTACATTAAAACTGATCCCTTTTAATACTTCTCTTTTCTCATATGCTCTTCGTTTACTGAAAAGAGCAATCTCTTTCAAGGTATGCCCCTTATCCTTGTATACTTTAAAGGACTTGGTTACATTACTAACCTCTATTGCATTCTCTTCTTTCATTTTACCTCCGATGACTTATTCACCATCAAATAATCCTCTGCATCAACACTTAAAATTTCAATACTCTTTTTATATTCTAACCCACCATATTCTGCAGACATATACAATTTCATCTTCCCTTTATGGTTTCTATCAGAAAATAAAGGAATTTCTAAATCTGTGGTTTCATTAACTGTAACAACAATACTATCCTTTACCTCTAACAATTTCAAACCATCCTGTTCATAAAAATATGAAATTTTTAATTTCTGATCTCGTTTTTCCGCTTTTCTATAAATGGTAATCGGCAGACGAAAGAATCCCTTAAACGCAATTACCATATATTTTGGAAAAAACATTCCCAATGTATCATCTGCCATAAAAACAAATGAGGGAATTTCTCTATACTTATTTTTATATTCCTGTATGTATTTGTTAAACACTTCCTCATATTGAACAAATTTTTTCTTCTGTTCCTCAAAAAGCTTCTTTTTCTGTTCGTTTTCTTTTTCTATACCTTCAATAAATTTAGGAGAAAATCCTTCAAAAATCCCGTCTTTCTGATACAAACATTCATAGAAATTTTCAAACATATATCTCTGGGGCGGAAACTCTAACTTCCAATCTGTAAAGGCACCAGGCCAACACATAGTGACATAAGGCACAGGTCTAACGATCTCAGGATAAACGCTTTGTAGCCAATTAAAATACCCGCTCCATTCATCTATACCCATATGCTCTACTCCAATATGTAATGAAAGAAATTCCAGGTATTTATTTTTATCAATTACCTGTGGCATATGTGAAGAATACTGGAACACTGGATATTTATAGGCATCTAAAAATTCTAATGTCTTAAACATTCCTAAATCATAAGAAGTTTGCTTTCCCGCAGTTCCCTTCCAAGTTCTAAGAGAATGGCAATAATATGCCTGATATACGCCCTCTTTAACAAAAAAATCTTTCTCTATTGTTTCCAACGGCCGATAGTCATCATCGCTCATAATAAAAAACTGATCTACTTCATCACGCTTCATAGCCAAACTTCTTAAATAAAAATTCCGCGCCTGATGATCCTCTGGAAGTTTCTTACCTTCAAGTAACATACTATCTGTAATAATCCGCACCTTTAGATTACCAGTATATGTATTCCAAAACTGATCCTTCATTCCATCTGGACAACATAAAATAAGTTCTTTAATAAACGGCATAAAGTGTTCTACAAATGGAAGTGTAGCACATAAATCATCAACTCTTGCAGAAAGAATTACTATCTGTTTTATATTTTTTTCTTCATCGACTGCAGTTTTTTTTAATTTTTTTAAAACATCGGCTATTCTCTTTGTTGTCTGATCCCATGTAAATGGGACAAATTTTCCAATTTCTTTTTTTAATTTATTATATTCATTCTGATCATCCAAATATTTTTCAAAAACAGTTTCAAATGAATCCGCAGATTCTGTTTCAAAATAAACAGCCAGCTTTCCCCCCACTTCTCTCATAACAGGACAGTCAGAAGCAATAACTGGAACCTTTCTTTCAAAGGCTTCTATCATAGGAAGGCCAAATCCCTCATCATATGTAGGAAATGCCACAAAAAATGCATCCTGATACAATGCACTCACACTCGCATCATTTAAACCTTCAAAGAAAAACAGCCTTTTATTCAACTGTGGATGATTCCGTATACGTTTTTCCAACTCATCAACATTCCAACCAATCTTTCCTACAATCACTAAACATACATCTTTTGAAAATAATTTTTCATCAAAGGCATCCAAAAGAATTTTATGATTTTTTCGTGGCTCTATCGTTCCAACAATTAACACATATTTTTTTCTTTTCTCTAAAAAATTCGCAACAGCTAAACTTACCACAGCTTCACTGGGTCTAACCTGAAAATCAGATCCCAACCATGACACATAGCCCGGAATTCTCTGAATACCAAGTTTATCCGTTACCCGATAAATTGTGTCCAAAACACTTTGTGTTGAAACAATCAATGCATCAGCATATTGAATATTGGCACCAAAATAATCCAAAAAATTATAAAGTGTGTTTGTATGAAAAAATTGGGGATGTGTAACCGGAATAATATCATAAATATAAGCAACTATTTTTATTCCTTTATCTTTCAACAGCGGTAGAAATTCACTGCAACGATAGGATGCATTCCAAATACTGTCAATTTCTAAAAATACACTTCCTGAATCCATAGAAGCGATATTAATTGTTTCCTCCGTTTCTATCTCTGATTTTTCTCCGTTGTTTTCCTTAAAATATTTATAAAAATTTTCATTATCAAGTTTTTTAAACTCTTCTTCCAACGGACTATATCTAAGCAAAATAATTTCCATATTCTCATATTTTACAAGGCGCACCAATACTTCACGCACAACTCGCTGTATACCAGTCAGGAAATTAACCTCCATCAAATTTGTTATATCTACATATATCTTCATCCTATTCAAATATCCTCTCTTATTTTATCGCTATAATCGCATAATCCTGGCTTCCATACAATAATTTTGTAACCTTATTCATACTCTCATTAAATTCCTGTAAGTTATCTATATTAAGTCCATTTAAATTAGGAATTTGTTCATTCAGTTTACTGTTTTCTGTGAATAATATATCTGCCTTTTTAAACCCTGCTTTATATAACAAATACTGCAACGTCAATGGATGAATAGGCTTATTGTGAGATGGGTCAATATAAAAAGCATGGGTAAAAATGGCTAGCGACATTGGATTAGGTGTTTCTATAATCAAAACACCTCCATCTTCCAGCCTATCATATGCTCTTTGACAAAGCTGCAATATCTGTGCTATTTTCATATGCTCTACCAATTGTCCAACAAAAATTCCATCAATCTTGTCACACTGTCTGAGATATTGAAGAGCATCCCCATGCTGAACTTTTAAACCTTGCTTTTGGCATTCATTCACAAAGGGTTTATACAAATCCACACCCGAAGCATTAATACCATTTTCTTTCATCAATTCCAGAAACTCACCCCGACCACACCCTAGGTCAATAACATATTTTCTATTTTTGAAATATGGTAAATATTCCATTTGTCTTTTCTTTATAAGTTCGCGACTGCCCCGAAAATGATTTTCAAAATCCTCATAATCAATTATCTCATAAGGATTCTGAAATTCTTTTTCAATTTTTTCATTATTAACTCTTATATCCTTTTCTGCCTGACAAAGTCTTTTATCGTAATCTTTTAATTTATCTACACAAATTTTTTCTATATCTGTCCGTAATAGCCGGACTAACATTTTAACCAGCCACTGCTTCATCCCATTCCCGTCCTGTTATATAATCTATTTTTTAAACCATTTTCAAATATTTTTTTATTCTAATTTTAATTATATTTGGTAATCTTCTTGCAATAGGCTTCAAATAATTAATCATACGTTTTTTAAGATGAATACGTTTATCTTTATGTTTTTGTTCCGATTTCATAATAACTATATTGTTTTTTATCAGCCCCTGTTTTATACGAAATTCCTCTGAAGAAACAAGCGTATGTACAATTGCTTTTTTTACCGCTATATCATCCCTCTGATCTTGACTCCAACGTTCATATGCATAGCTTTCAGGAAATCTTCTTAAAAGCTGAAGATACATATTGGTCAAAAATGTCTGTCTGTCACTATCCCAAAGATGAAGAATATCCGCAACGTTCTTCTTTTCCCCTACAGAATACAAAAAAATCGGCTCTGAAAATTCCATATTTTTGCCTGAGATATTCATATTTTGTTCGACTATTTTATATAATTGACTATAAATCTCTTTTTCTTTTATTTGCATTAATTAAGTCTCCTTTTTTAAAAGTTCCATATTTTACAATTCCTCAACAAAATGCCTCTTCAACTTTCCGAATACCACTATACCAATTATTAATACAACCACGCCGAATACCACAGCATGAATCAACGTTTCTAATTTTGGAGCTTCACCATAATATAATATATCTCGATACGCAACAATAACCGGCGTCATAGGATTCAAATTAAATAATGGAAGCATCTTCTCTGGTACCTGCTCTACAGAATACATAACCGGCGATAAAAACTGCCATGCCATCGTTATAATCCCCAATATATATTCTACATCTCTTAAATACACAGTAATCGCAGATGACAACATTGCAACGCTTAAAGCCATAAGATACTCCACCAACATAATGACCGGCAGATATAACAATGCTATTGGATTCAATCCCTTACCGGATACAATAAGAACTACAAAAACAACTATCAAAGACAGAAGCATATTCACAAACTGGCTTGTAACAAATGAAATGGGAAGTACCTCTCTGGGGAAGTAAATCTTTTTCACCATATCCTTCTGCGCCCATATACAGCTGGAGCCTCCCGCCAATGACGTACTGAAAAAAATCCACGGAATCAGTGCCACAAAAAGAAATAGATAATAGTCTTTGATTCCATTTCTCATAATAACAGAAAAAACAAGTGTATATACTCCCAACTGCAGCAGCGGATTGATAAAGGTCCACAAAAAGCCAAGTGCAGAGCCTTTATATCTTCCCTTCAGATCTCTTCGCACAAGGCTGAATATCATTTCTCTATATGCATACAATTCCCGAATTGTTTTCATTTTTTTCTCATCCTTCTATCAACATTCTATACATCTCAACTGTCTTTTCCCAGCTGTACTCTCTACGCACATAATCTCTCGCAGCACTCCCCATCTGCCTCTGACATTCTTCATCTGCCACAAGCTGGCTGAGATATTTCGCAAACTCCTCATACCCTGTATAGTAAAATCCGCCCTTACTTTTTTCACAATGCTGCCTCAGCACCTGACATTTGCCATTTACCAGCACAGGTACGCCCAAAGCCATGGATTCAAGTACGGAAAGGGACAGACTTTCATATTCTGATGGAAGAATCAGCGCTTTAGCTCCTGCCATCAGCCCATACTTGTCCTCCTCGCTGATATAGCCCAGACATTTTATATCTGGATGAGCCGGATCCTCTAACATCATTTTCCCCACCAGAATCAGTTTTAAAGGCCCTGTGGTTTCTTCTTTATATTTCTCAAAGAACTGAAAAAGCTGCTGGCAGTTTTTCCCTGTATCAATCCGTCCTACATAGATTACATACCCGTCTTTTATCCCATATGTCTGCTGTGCCTGTTTCGTATTTGGCTCCGCCGGAACCTCAATTCCAGCTCCGGCAATCACATGAGGCTTATTCTGAAGAGAAAACATTTCCTCTGCAAAATCCTCTTCTGCCTGTGTCAGATAGACAATGCCTCGTGGGCTTTGAAATACCTTCCGATACATCGGAAAATAGATGCAGTATTCATCATGAGCCGTAGGAATCAGAATTGCCTTTTCAGGACATTTCTCTATACCTGCTGCTGTTGTATAATAAAGGTACGTTACAAACAGGAATGCATCATAATCATTTCTGTGATTTCCGATATACTGGATCAATTCCGGACAGTAAGGCCCCTGTTCTCTCAGCCAAAGCTTCTGAAACAGCTTTTTTCCTGCCATGGGAAGATGGGTCATAATTCCATTGATCAGTCTGAACCAGCAGATATTCCGTGGTTTTCTGACTGCAAACCGCCTCACCAGTACGCCGTCCAGCATTTCTTCCCCCGGTTCATAATATGGCTTCCACTGATCATAGTCCAAAGCAGTGGTTGTCAGCACCTCTACCTGATAATACTGGTTCAGATGTTCTGCTAATTTTTTCGTGTAGTATTCAGAACCGCCATTTACTTCTCTGCCATATCGCTGATTAATGATTGCGATTCTCTTGTTCTTCATAGATCTCCCCTATTCTTTCCACTATAATCCCTGAAATTCGCTCCATGCTAAGTCTGTCCTCAATATAACATTTCGCTCTATGAGCCATTTCTCTGCTATATGCAGGATCCTCATACAGACGTTTCATATAAAAGGCTGCCTGTCCTATATCCGGATCTGCCCAGCGATTTCCTTTTTTGAAAAGTCCAAGGTCGTTTTTCAGTTCTACCAGCTGACAGTCTACCAGACAGGTTGTATCCCTTGTCATAAATTCGGTATTAGAAGACCAGTTGGTCGCAATTGTAGGTGTTCCCAGCATCATTGCCTCTGCAAGCACCAATCCAAAGCCCTCTGCCCGATGCAGGGACACTACGGCATCTACACAGCGGATCAAGCTGTTTACATGGCTTCTGTCCATAACCTGAGAGATAAAATATACATGGGGATAATCCTCCAGTTCTTTTTTCAGGGCATTGATCTCCTCATCTGTACAATTATTGATCTTGATTACCAGACCTGCCTTATCTTCTCTGGTAAAGGCTTTTTTATAAGCCTGTATAACTGCCTCCGGGTTCTTTCTCTCTGTCATGCTGGTTCTGTCATACATCATAAGGAACAGGTACATATCCTCTGGAAGTCCAAACTCTGACCGCTCATAGACCTGATCCAGTCTTGTTTCTACATGATATGGTACTGTTTTTACCGGAAGCTTTGTCTTTTTGCGGACTGCTCTGCTGATAAATTCAGATGGAGTCCATATTTCATCCAGACAGTGAAAACATGGGGTCCATTCCTCCGGAAATTCTTCCAATTCCCATAACCAGAACCCAATATTATAATGCCCGTCCCATACCTTTTGCCCCAGCTGCTGAAATGCAAGCCCCAGCTCATGGGGATTGATATGAATCAGGTTGATATTAAAAGGAAGATCACTGCTGATTTTCCCGGCAAACTGCATATCAGTGCTGGACATAATTCCCAACTGATCATACTGATATACAGAATATGGCATTCTGCTGTATTCCAATTCTGCTGCTACCAGACGACAGCTTTGCCCCAGTCCGGTATCAGCCTTTATATTGCCAATGAGATTTATACCATCTGCAAAACGTGTTCTGTCAAACGGTTCCACAGCTACATCCAGGAGCTTTTTATGGCTTTGGCGTATGACTCTTCCCTTCATCCTGCGAAGAAGTTCATGTGGAAACACTTTCAAAAGAACTGGTTTTAAGTGATCCGTTGTACTTACAACTATTTTTAACAGGCTCATTTTATATTCCTATTCTTTCCTGGTACTTAATATCTGCCATATCCGTCCGGCCTCTCTCTCTGATACCCTTCCTCCTCCAGCGCAGCTGTTGTCTGCCCTTCTGCTACACCTTCCGTGCTTTCCTTCATAAAAAGAATCTTTACTGTCATGAAAATAAGCTTCAGATCCAAGCGAAAAGAATAATTTTCAATATACATCAAATCCAGCTTCAGCTTATCATATGGCGTTGTATTGTATTTACCATAAATCTGGGCAAAACCGGTAAGACCTCCCTTTACCTTCAGACGGTAATCAAATTCCGGCATATATTCTCTGTATTCAGCCGCAATCTGGGGACGCTCAGGTCTTGGTCCAACCAATGACATATCGCCCTTTAATATATTAAACAGCTGGGGCAGCTCATCCAGACGCACGCGGCGTATAATTTTTCCTACCGGTGTTACCCGCACATCCTTTTCTGCTGAAAGCCTTGCAACTCCATCCTTTTCTGCATCTTTGATCATGCTTCTGAACTTATAAACACAGAATTCCTTTCCCCCCATAGTAAGGCGGGTCTGCTTATGGATCACTGGTGCGCCATCCTGAATCAAAATAGCCAGAGCGGTCAAAAGCATCAGTGGAGAAGACAGAATAATCCCCACCAAGGAGAGAACGATATCCATGGTTCGCTTCAGAACCTTCTGCTCAAAGGTAAATCCCTGATTCCGGGCCAATAATAACGGACTGTCAAAAAGGTTAATATCATCCGCCCCGCGAAGCATAATATCTGAAATCTTAGGCAAGATATAGGTACGTATTGAGTGCTCAAAACAGTATTTTAAAATATGATTTCGAGCCTGACAGGGAATATCTCCGATAATCACTGAATCGTAATCCTGAATCCGACTGGCAACATACTCCATCCCTCTTTTTACATTTACGGTTTCACATATGTTATATTTGTCATCTCTTGTACGGATTTTGTTCATCAGGCCAAAAGCCGGACGCTCTCCATAAATCAGTATCATCTTTCTGGGCGGAAACATTTTGGAATAAATCCACTGAAAAAAGCTGGCCCACAATACGATAACTGCTATTTGCAGCACAGTTATAATAAATAAAGGTCCTGCATTTACAAAATGACGATCCAGAAGGCAGATCTGGATATAAGTTATGGCATTTACGCAAAAAAGGCCCAATATCTGTGAATAGATAATCTCCCCCTTTCGCAAATACCCCACCTTCAAACCACCGTAAATATGGACGAAAAAGAACAGAAGTACTCCATACAGAGCTACCATCAGCCAGTTTCCCTTTCTAAAAAAGGGAAGTTCGATATTACTGTTATAATGGTACAGCCAGACAATCCAATATAAGGACATCTGCATAGCTATCACTGTAAGAGAGGACATAAATTTGATAATGCGTTTAAACTGCTCTCTCTGATTCATAATATATCTTTTTCCTCCCTGTTTCTGCACATAATAAACCTCAATACAGTATAGCATTTAACGCTTTCAAGCGCAACTTTACAATAACACTAAAAAAATGGTTTTTCTTTAAAAATTTATTAATTATGCTGTATTTTTCCTATATTTATGTAAAAAGAAAGATCCCTGCAAGCCTTGTATCATCAGGCTTAACATGGATCTTTGATAATTTTACATTTTATACCGAAGTATCTCTCAGAAGCGCTTCATACTCCTTCATCAGCCCGGAAAACAACGCCTGCTCTGAATAATGTGTTTCAACGCGTTTTCTGGCCCGCTTTCCCATCTCAGCACGCTCCCGGGGATGTTCTTCCATCCATCTCAATGCTTCTGACAGCTGAACCGGATCTTCCGGGGGAACTGTCAATCCTGTTTCCCCATGAATGCTGACCTCCGGCACCCCGCTTTTTAAATTTGTATTCACAACCGGGATTCCATAAGCCATTGCTTCTAATTGAACCAGTCCAAAGGCCTCACTGCGCTGGGTCGAAGGAAGCACAAATACGTCAGCCTCACGGTAGCACTGCTTTAGCTGCTCATCTGATACCTTTCCCAGAAATGTCACTCTATCCTGTATCTCCAATTCCCGGCATTTCTGCTTCATTTCTTCCTCTAGAACCCCATCTCCCACCACAGTGAGTTTTACCGATTCAGGAAGGCACTTTACTGCATCAATCAAAACAGCTATCCCTTTATAATATACAAGCCGCCCCACAAACAGAATCTGCATTCCCTTATTGTTTCGTGAACAGCCATATTCATCAATATATTCCCTGCCATCCCGGAGAATGCTTTCGCTTACCGCAAAGGGAACCACGTGACATTTATCCAGATAAGGTCCAAGATATTTTGATCCTTCAGCCACTCCCCTGGCTCCTACCAAAATCACATCTGCACGTCTTAAGAATGCTTCCATAACCGGCCGGTAGAATATCATCCATTTTTTTTGCTTTACAACATCACTATGCCAATAAGCTGCCACCTTTCCCTTATAACCGGATAACAGGCAAGCTAAATCTCCCAATGGAAAGGGCATATGGAACTGTATGAGATCCACATCCTGAGACATACGCCTTAATTTCCATATGAAGGAAAATGAAATTGGAACCGATGCAATTACACCAAAGCTTCCTGCACGATGTACCTGTACCTTATTTACACGTTCTGAAATTCCCCTTCCCTTTTTTTGGCATACCAGCACTTCCAGATCTGTCTTTTCATTCAGCCCTTCTGAAATCTGCTGCAATGTTTTTTCAATTCCGCCCACTTCCGGATAATACAGCTTATTTACCTGAAGTACCTTTATTTTTTTCATATAAAACCATACTCCTTTGGACCAATGCAATCAGGAATCCGATCTTCCTGCTGAAATCCCTATTGCTATCAAAAGCATCACAAGAGGCATTACCATAGGAACGCTTATGTTTACAACTGCCTGTACACAATAGCAGACCACACCAAATACAAATGCCATAATTACCGGTCTCTTCAAACCGGTTCGAATCATATGATACAAAGAAGTTCCCAGCATAGATACGTAGGAAATTAAACCTACAATCCCTATTGTGATCAGATACTGCAGATATTCATTATGGACATTTTCGAATTTCTGTTTGCTTATACTCAACATTTCATCCCAGAAATTCTGAACAGTAATCACGCCAAATGTATCCGGGCCATATCCAAACAACTTATGACTCAATGGAAAATCATCATATATTTTCAGGGCTAATTTCCATACATACCCTCGTCCTGTTCCCCACTCATTGTCGAGTATAACATAATTGGCAACAGCTCCATACCGCTCTCCATTTCCTGCGATATTAGCATCATAAAGGACAAAAAGAATCACTGCTGCTGCACAAATCACCACAGCCAGCCAGATATATCTATATAAATTAGTTGCTTTGATTTCGCGTCCCTTTCGTTCTGCTTTGCAATTATACAGATAAAATCCTGCCGTAATCCCCCATAATATCAATACAATTGCCCACATCCCAGGTATACGGGTAAAGAAATTAAATATACCGCTTATTTCCTGTACACGATCCCCAAATGCAGCTTCAATTTTATCAATAGCAAAAATAATAGTTAAAAATGTAGAAATAATTACTAAATATGACTGAATACCTTTTCTGTCTGCAAACAGATATAACGGAAGAAGTCCCAGCAACGCAAACAATGCAAGATATGCATTATCACTAACTCCCATAACCATAGCAGTTAATGCCATAACCAGACAAATATAATACCAGAGCTTTCGTCCTGTCTTCTTCTCAGCAGAAAACAGCACAGCACTCACTCCCAGTGGAAGAGCCAGATATGACGTATATGTGTTAATATTTCCCAGTGTTGAAACAAAAATATCATAATCATCCGGAGAAATTTCCTTCTTAAATCCCAGTGGGTCCAGATAAAAGAAATGCAGAATTCCCAGAATACATACAATCAGACCTGCTCCTAAAAATACATCTGCATACCATTTTTTAAATTCCAGGCAGCGTGTTACAAGAAAATAACACAGAATATAAAGCAGTATCAAAAATAATCCACAGTACCGCCCTTCATTTCCCCAAAATGACTCATATTTATATTCTGACTGAAGGGTAGAAATCGCTGCTGATAACGCAAAAGCAATCATCGCCCAGTCTACAACCGTCAAAGCAGATATCTTGACCTCACTGCGGATCATTTTCATCACTTCCCCGCCATAAAGAAGCCTGTCCCGGCGAATATAAATAACAGCTGCTATCGCTGTAAACACCGCCATCCCGATCACCATAGCGCAGTAATAATAATATTTCACAACCAGAATATTAAAATAATAATCCTGAAATACAATAGGAAGGCCGGCCAGAATCAGAAGGGTAAATACGCTGACAATCCTGCTGTTTGTCCTGCGCCACTCCTCCCTGAACTGGCCAATCTGGGCCTCCATGGAATATGAACTTTGATTTTGATCCATTTTCAACCTCTTTTCGATTTCACTTCTGTGTGGTATATTGATTTTCACGCTCTACAGTATACCATCTTGCCCTTAAATACGCAATGTATAAGCGTTTTCTCCTTGTGATTCTTCGCAGTCAAAACGCTTTTATCCCCCCTCTCCTGCCATGTGGCGATAATTTTCCTTATCGGAAGTATAATCTACTCGTAATGCAATTAAGGAATTTC
>OMEJ01000753.1_pt1 | contig 18277 bp, 17 predicted proteins | sample 1645361 | NCBI WGS metagenome assembly OMEJ01 (sample SAMEA103958156, study PRJEB25191) | human gut metagenome
GTTCCGACGATTCCGCCGCAATGCCAATGCCCAGCTTTTCACAAAGCCGTTTGCACAGATACAGACCAATTCCTGTGGATTGCTGAATCTTGCGACCGTTCTGGCCTGTAAATCCCTTTTCAAAAATACGAGGCAAATCTGACGCAGCAATCCCGATTCCATTGTCCTCCACGACAAGAACAACCTGATCCTGCCGTTTATGAGTAGAAATGCGGAGAACCGGCTGTTCCGTACGATACTTGACCGCATTGGCAATCAGTTGATTTAGGATAAAACGCACCCACTTTTCATCTGAATAAACCGTGTCCTGCATTTCCTCCACTTCCAGGCGCATACCACTTTGGAGCAGCAAATATTTGTTATCTGCAATCGCCTGATGCACCACTTGGGACAGCGCCATTTCCCGGACAGAATAATCTTTCTCTGTATGCTCGCTGCGGGCATAATAAAGCGCCTGTTCCGTAAAGCGGTTGGTCTTCTCCAGTTCCAGCAGAAGTTCTTTTGTCCAGTCCGTCCGGTGGTTTTCACATAGGAGTTTCATGGCAGTAATGGGCGTTTTGATTTCGTGAATCCATTGTTCAATGTATTCCTTGTACTCCAGGCGTTCCCGCGCGACCTCTCCAATCTGCTCCAACATGGATTTTCCAGCCATCTTCAAAAGCTGATAGTAAACCTGATCCTCGGCCTGTTCTGGTAGCTCCATCACTTCGGAAATGAGGTATCTCTCGGAGAGCTGCTCCGCCATATCCAGAAGTTTTTTCAGCTGCCGTTTCCGTTTCCAGTAAGCAAGGACAAGTCCAGCCAGCAAAATCAATGCCCATACAATCAGAATCAATACTACTGCGGAAACCGAATTGCCACACACCAACAGAAATACAGTGAGTGCAGCCATACAAACAAGGTTCGTCAGCAGAAATGGCAGCCTGTTTTTCCAATATCGTCTGCTGTTCATATCGTGTACCCCTGTCGGTGCTTTGTCTTGATAAAATCCGTCAGGCCGATGCCCGCCAGTTTCTCCCGGATGCGGTTGATATTGACGCTCAAAGCATTGTCATCCACATATAACTGATTGTCCCACAAATACTCAATCATATCTCCACGAGAACAGATTTTTCCTCCGTTCTTGAAAAGGTAATAGAGAATTTTCAATTCGTTCTTGGTAAGCTCTACGCTCTGTCCATGATAGTCCAGACTGCTGGATTCCAGACGCAGCACCGCATCTCCATAGACGATCTGTTCCCGTTGCTGTGTAGGATAGGCTTTTTTCAGCAGAGAAGCGATTTTCGCAAGCAGGATTGCTGTGTTATAGGGCTTCGTGATAAAAGCGTCTCCGCCCAGCATAATGCTATTCAGCTCGTCCATATCCGTGTTGCAGCTTGTCACAAAGATGATTGGCACTTCGGAAAATGTGCGAATCTCGGTGCAGAGAGAAAAGCCACTGGTCCCCGGCAGTTTGATGTCCAGCAAAATCAAGTGTGGCTGTTCGGCTTTGATCCGATCAATCACATCAGAAAAATCTTCCGGAGCCATTGTTTCATAACCGTTGCTTTGCAGCAGCGTTTTCAATTCATTCCGTATTAACGGATCATCTTCTATTATCAATATTTTTTCTTTCATATCAGCCTCTGTAAAAAAATACGATATGCAGTTGCTCATTCTCCCATTAACATTCGAATAAGTCAAGTATATATGTTAAAGCAAACTACCCTTTAACCCTTTTTTGAAAACCAGTACAGCTCTTTCGGTTCCCCAAAAAGACATCGTAACAAGTCGATAGCTTTCCTTTTCCATTTCTTCTATTTTTGCATTGATTTTCTCTGTTACATTTTCCACGGTAATTCCTTCTACTAATTCTGTCCGATACATCATATTTTTACCTCCATAAGCACTCAATTCAAAACCAATTCGCTTTTTCTGCTTTGAATTGAGGGGTATCGCCTTCCTGGTATGGATTATAGGTATTGCGATTACACCCAAATTCTTTTAATGCCTTTATTTTATTATCCTCTGTCCACTCAACCAGCGAGATTCCATCAAATTCCTCTATACTTCCATTGTTCATTTCATTTTTGAAATACCACTCTACAATCGTTTGATCTCCCTTATGAAAAAATTGCTTGATTTCCCAAATAACCACCTTGCCACGGGTATTCCATTCCTGAAACCAATGCTTTACTGTTTTTCGGTTGTTATACTGGGGACTCCAGCTTTCTGTATAGATCACATCTTCTGTAAAAATATCATCAATGCCCATATCCTGCTGATTGAGCCACATATCAAACCATAGTCGGATCGTTTTTTCTCGTTCATTCATAATATAAACACCTCACCACTCTATGAAACCACAGCCGTTCCCCTACATTATACGATATTCAGAACAAACATTGAAGATAAATGAATTAAAAATGGCGGCCTTGCTTAACAAAGCCGCCGAATAAAAAAGCTTCATTCCACAAAGAACAAAACTCGCCGGATTAGCTCCGGGATATTGACCGGGGCGGTGATATAGTCGTTCACGCCCTCATGCCGATATTCATATTCCGTGGCAAGGTCATTGTTCTCGGTGAGGATAAAGAATGGCAGAAGCCGGACAGGGGGATTCTTCATTTGGAACATCCCCGCCACCCGCCGCAGAGTATGAAACAGCTCCATTGCTGTGCCATCCGGCAGTTCCAGATTGCACAAGATCAGTTCAATTTCCTTATCCTCAAAAATACGGCGCTTGGCCTCCTCAATCGAGAAAACCAGAATCAGGTCAAAGCCCTTTTGCAGCATAGCAGCCCGCAGCACTTCGGCGTTGGTATCTTCCGTATGGACAAAGAGCAGCTTGTGAAAAGTCGGGGCCTTTTCGCCGGATAACTGCCGGTAGGCGTATTCCACCAGCTTATCTTGCACCAACTGCCCTTTCATTTTGTCCATGCACAGCGTCGCGCCCCGGCGCATAGCCTCTTGTTCGTAGTCGTCCTTGTCATGGCAGGATGCCAGAATAAAAGGCAGCTCCTTGTCTGCGGCCCGCACCTCGTCCAGAAAGTCCATGCCGGAACCGTCCGGCAGGTCGAGATCACAGCAGACCACCAGCGGCATTTCCTCTTGGATGACGGCCCGCGCTTCATTCAAAGTGGAAGCCGTTTTCACTGAATAGCCCCGGCGCTGTAAATACTTTCTCAGATTCCATATATAGGTATCACTATCGTCAATCAACAGTATCTTTTTCATATATCCACCCCTGATTTTAACTTATTATGATAAATAATAGAAAAAGCGGGGCAGCGCACTGCCGCCCCGCCAATCCTATATGCTTATTCCATCGCTCGCATTTCTTCCACAAGCGATTGATTTTTCTGCCTGCGCATTGTCCAGAAGGACAGGATGACCTCCAGGCCAAACAGCACCAGAACGAACAGCCCCATTTGCAGGAAGGGGAAGGAATATGGCATTGCTACATGGAAAGTCATTTCGCTGAATTTTCGGGCAGCTATTACTGCAATCGGGAGGCCGACTGCCAGGGTTGCCAACGCAGCAGAAAACGCATAGCAAATTCCCTCATAGATGGTCATTTGACAAAGCTGTTTTCTGGTCAGACCAATGGCGCGAAAGACACTGTTTTCCCTCTTTCTGGACATCTGATTGGAGAGGGTGGTGTTGATGAGGTTTACTACACCAAAGAGGAATACCAGCCACGACAGCGCCTGAAACCCTCCAAAAACAACCCTGTTTTCCATTTCCTCATAATCCTTATGTATCCCAATGGTGTCCAGTGCAAGGTCGGGATTGGAAGAAATGATCGCGCTCAGACTGTTTTCAACCTGCTCTGCCTTTTGGGGATCGCTGACAATGCTCCAGGAATAATCGAAGCAATCAATCATGGGCATTGCTTCCTGAAACAGCTCTTTGGTCGCAACCATGCAGGTGTTGTCCAGCGCCAGAGGACCATGACCATTTTGAAGCCCATCGTTTATGAACAGACCCGAAACCGTGACAGGAATCTCTTGATCCCCGATGGAAAGTTTGATAACCGATCCTGCCTCTACACCGATCATATCTTCTGCATATTCCATATCAAGTGCAATACTATGGGAATCTTGAGGTAAAGTTCCGGACACAAGCGCCGCTTCCATCTTATCCCTGTTTCGGTCACTCAACAGATCACACATTCCGCCGGAAGAACTCTCCTCATTTTCAAACCGCACATGAACCGCCTGACGATTCTCTATCACATCTGTTACGCCGTCTACGGCCAGCACTTCCTGCCGAAGCGCTTCATTCAAAGGATTTCCCTCCGACATTACCTCATATTCTGTTTTTTCAGAGTTCATATAGATTTTATAATCCCCATCCGGGAAAAACTGCCTTGCGATCCGCTCCGGCGAACGAACCAGAAGAATAGAGGCTGTCACCAAAAGGATTACCCCGCCCAGACTCAGGGAAGCCACGATGCTGATCGTCTTTTTGCGGTCACGCCTGAAATTTGCAATTCCCATGGAGAGGGGATTTAACCGCATATTCTTCTTATGTGTGTGGGCCTTTCCGCTCTGATTGCCGGTAAAGCGGACTGCTTCAATCGGGGAGATACCGGCGGCAATCTTTACCGGTCTGCGGATCGCAATGGATACCATAAACCAGCCAAGCAGTGCAGTCAAAACAATCGCGGCTACATAAAATAGCAGATGAAACCCACGGGGAAACAGCGCAAACCCGGCTGCACATCCCAGCAAAATACCGATACCAATGCCAGCCCATCCTAAGAAACGGCCTTCTTTTTTGACAATACGGCGGATCTGTTTTGGCGTTGTGCCGATGGTCCGCAGTTGTCCATAGCTTTGGATTTTGTCATTGATAGAAATTCGGAAGATACTTTGTATCACAACATACCCTCCGATGATAACCAGAACTGCAATTCCGGCAACCAGCGCCAGCATACTGACATTCACAGGCTGCTTATAGAACTTCATATAGCTGAGGTTCATGATCGGCATTTCCAACTGATATTCCTTGGCAATCTCCCTGCTGCGGGCAGTCAGCTCTGTTTCATCCATTTGCTGCTCATTCTTAAAATGCACATAGGCTCGATAATCAGCGGGGTCATAGCCGCTCCATCCTTTCAGGGCTTCTTTGGAAAGAAGGATGGAAGATCCATTTACCTCTTTTTCCTTATAGCCTTCCATAATGCCAGTCACCGTGTATTCTCCGTGAAAGCTCTCGCTGCTTAGCATAACCTTTTCACCTATCCCGGCGTCTGCACCATAGTTGGAAAGGAAATAACGGCTCACCACCACCTCATCCTCCTTTTGGGGCAGTCGGCCTTCCAGCAACTTCATCTGGTCACGGGCAATATACATCGTTTCCTCATCACAATAAATATAGGAGGCATTGTATCCCTGCTCCGCAGGTTCCACAGCCAGCATATAATACTCTCCTACCCTTGAGAAGTCATCCAGCCCCTTCAGGGTGGACACATCTTCTTCGGTAATCCTGGTATAGACCGCCTCATAGGTATCCTCCACATGATTTTTCTCTATCTGCCGGGTAGACAAAGCCATCACAATCGAAAAACAAATCAGACAGGATGCCAGCGCAACGGCGATCACCACCATGAGATTCCGACGCTTCTCACTTTTCAAACTTTTTCTTGCCAGTTTCCTGACAATATTTCCTGTATCATTTTCAAATGGTACTGTCATTTTGATCATCTCCTTTAAGTCTTATATTTCTGCTGTCAGCAAAGCGGCGGCTTCACATCGGAAGCCGCCGCCTCTGGTTAGTCCATGGTCTTGATCCGCTCTACAAGGGAAAGCCGTTTAGAGTAACGGACAGCAACCACAGAGAAGATTCCGGTCACGACCAAAAGTGCCAGAACAAAAACAACCGTTTCCATCAAAGGGAATTGATAGGACAGTTCCCCGAAAATATTAAAACTGCTGATCACATAGTCAAAGATCCAGCCCAGTATCCCGCCAATGCCAACCGACAAAAATACCGTAACCCCTGCGTACCACAGGCATTCTGCAATCAGCATACGGGAAACCTGCTTTCCGGTCATTCCCACAGACTGCAAAATCCCAAGCTCCTGTTGCCTTGCCAGCAGATTGGTCATCAGGGTGTTGACCAGATTTACCATGGAGAACACAAACAGGAACGCCAGCAGCAGATAAACACCGCGGGTCATCATCTTTAGCTGCGATTCCAGGGATGCCGCATGGTCTGCTCTGGAAAAGACCGTCAGCACCGGATTTTCCAGCAGGCTGAAAATAGACGCCCTGAGCGCATCCGAGTCCTCCGATGTATGAACATTCCAAACAGCCTCTCTGTTCTCAATGTCCGGGTAGAGCTGATCGGCCAGTTCTTCTGTAAGGGTAAACAGACCCCATGCGCCGGTGCCTGATGTCACTGATGGTTTCGCAATCCCCATGACCGTTACTTCTATGGCCTTACCATCCATGGATTCAAAGGTCAGCACATCCCCGACAGCAGGCGTATAGCCATAAAACATACTTAGAAGATGATCTTCCGAATCAGTCACGACCACACCGTTGTTTGCGGCAAGCTCCTCATAATCTGCGCTGCCCTGTTCCAGATTTTCCTCCGGCAGCCATTGTTCCATCTGCTCTCTGTCAAATACAGGGAACTTTAATGCAACACTTTCCTGGGGGAATTTCACCGTTGCGGATGTTACTTCATGGCTGGTGATAGATTCCACACCATCTATGGCAAGAAGCTCCTGACGAAGTTCTTCTGTCAGTGGATTTTCCCGCGCGATGGCAGGCAATCCTTCCGCTCCTCCCGAATCCATCCAGCTGACCTCATAGTTACAGTGATCTCCCATAGCTTCTATCGCCATCTTTTCGGGACTGATGGAGTTAAGTACCGTAGCGGCTGTTACCAGAAACACACCCGTCAATCCCAAAGATACCAGAGTGATGACCGTCTTTTTCCTGCTCCGCCTAAAATTCATCTGTGCCATAGAGAACGGCGTAATGCGGTGGTTTTTCTGATCTTTCCGGTCTGTTGCCGTTTCATAACCACTGGAGCGGACCGCTTCGATTGGGGATACCCTCGCCGCCATGCGGACAGGCGCATGAATGGACAGAAATACCGTCAGGGCGCAGGCTGCTGCGGTCGCAGCCAGATAGGGCAGATTGCCCATCCAGCTCCAATGTGCCGGGAAAATGGCAAACCCGATGGCCCCTCCAACCAAAAGCCCCAGCGGGATACCGCAAAGAGATAACAGCAATCCCTCCCGCCGCACGATCCGCCGAATCTGTTTTGGTGTTGTGCCAATCACTTTCAGGCGTCCATATTCCCGCATTTTGCCCTTTACGGAAATGAAAAAGATACTGTAAATGACCACGGCACAGGCAACCAGCAAAAGGATTGCCACGGGAATGTAATATTTCATCACGCCGGACTTAAAGCCCTGCATATCGAAATAGTTGGAACTGTAAAAAATCTGATCCTCTGAGACATCGTTGGCAGAAAGGAATGCTGCAATATCCGCCTTGAGCTGCTCCAGCTCCATACTATCAGCACCAGTATAACGAAGCCGAAATTCAAACAGCGGCTCTCCCTGCGCCATCTCCTCCACAAATGCTTCAGATACATAAAGCTGGAACATACGGGAGTCATTCTCCACATCCATGATACCGCTGACGGTATAGGTCTGCTTTCCGTTTCCAAGATTCACTTCTATGGTCTGCCCGACTTCTGCGGGGATTTCAAAATAATCAAGAAATGCCCGTTCTACCAGAATTTCATTGGCAGCCTGCGGAAGTGTCCCAGTAAAGGAAGGCTTCTTACCCAATTCCATCCAGTTGGCATCCGCATACTCCACAGTCAGAACGCTGTCACCATAGCGGGCAGAACCGTAATTCTGGGAAAGGCCCCAGCGTTCCACTTCCGGGCAGTCTTTCAGTCTTTCAATCGTATCACGATCACAATTCACCACAACCGCCTGATACTGTCCCCGAATGTCCGCCTCCAATTTTCTGTCGCTTCCCGCTCCTGCACAAAAAATCGCTGCCATCAAAGCGGCTGCCAGAGCAATCGTTACGATCACAAACAGGTTGCGCCGCTTATCTGTCTGAATGCTTCGTGACGCCAATTTTTTAATAACCGGCCCTGTGTCATTTTCAAAAGGCAATGTCATATCTGCCACCTCCTTTATCCAACGATTTTGCCATCCTCGATCCGCACAATACGGTCTGCAAGCTGGGCAATGGCGTCGTTATGTGTAATCATCACCAGCGTCTGGTTAAATTCACGGCTTGTTCTCTGCAAAAGCCCCAGCACATCGGCGCTGGTCCTGCTGTCCAGGTTTCCGGTGGGCTCGTCGGCAAGGACGATAGCAGGCTTTGACACCAGAGCGCGGGCGATGGCTACACGCTGCTGCTGGCCACCGGAGAGGTTGTTTGGCATATTCTTCAGCTTATCCTCCAGTCCCAGCATGGACACCACATCCGCCATGAATTTCTGATCCACCGTATCCCCATCCAGTTCCACCGGCAGGACAATGTTCTCATGAACATTTAGGATCGGCACCAGATTATAGTTTTGGAAAATAAATCCGATATTGCGGCGGCGGAAGATGGTAAGCTGCTCGTCGTTCATCTTCGCCAGCTCCTTATCCCGCACCATCACGCTGCCGGAGGTAGGTGTGTCCAGGCCGCCCATCATGTGAAGCAGGGTGGACTTACCGGAGCCGGAAGTGCCGACCACCGCCACAAATTCGCCCTCCTCCACAGAGAAGTTCACGCCATCCAGGGCGCGGGTAATGTTCGGCTCTGTGCCGTAGTATTTTTTAAGATCAGTTGTCTGCAAAATTTTCATAACAGTTACCTGCCTTTCTTAATTTGTTGAGTATAGAGTAAAGGGCAAATGTTGCAGAATTGTCCTAAAGGGTATAAAAATCTATGGTGAATTGCTTCAATTTTAGGACAATTCATTTTTCAACTTCGCAAAGGGAACCCTCTGGTGTCGCTTCCCCGTCAATGAAAGTAATCTGATGAATAGCGGTAATATTCTTGTTATATTCTTGCCCCTGACTTTCCAGATAGGCTTTGATTTCTGCCGGATCTGTAATGTCGTTTACGGTGTAATCGGTAAATGTAACCTGATGAACAGCCATAATATCGGCAGTATATTCACCGCCTTGCTGCTCAATGTAGCTTTGAACTTCAACGGGGTCAGTAATATCTGTAATGGTATATCCTCCGTTAACAGTGTTCTCTTTGTTTTCTTGTGCCAGTACTTCATTGTGGCTCTCTGCTACATGACAAGCTGTACATGGTATCAATAGCATCGCAGCAGCTATAAATGAAATCACCATCGTTTTTTTCATGGTCTTTGCCTCCTATTTGGGGTGAGGACATAATTGTAAATCATGAATGTCCGCGAAATGTTACAGCGGCAAAAAATTTTATCGAAAATCGGGGCGAAATGTTACAATGCTCGGACATTTCAAAAATTTTTATGACAATTCCCGTATTTGATCTACCAGAGATTGTTTTTTTATCTGCCGAATTGCCAAATACGAGAAAAGCATTTGGACGGCAAGCATCAGTATAAAATAACTGAACATTTCAACTGTCGGAAAACGATAGCTTACTTTTCCAAAAATACTCATTGCACTAAAGACGGTGCAGAGAAGATACCCGATAAGAGTTCCGCATGATATAGAAAGAAGCAGCACCCCTAATGTATAGAACAAACCCTCTATCAATAACATTTTTGAAAGCTGTTTACTGCTCAAACCAACCGCTTGCAAAACACCCAGTTCTCGCTTCCGGGTCAAGATGTTTGTTATCAGTGTGTTTAACAGATTGATAATGCCAAAAACCCCGATAAACATGACAAAAATGTAGACTGGCATACGATAGTTCAATAGTTTTTCGTTGTATGCCTCTACCCAATCATTCAAGGTACTAACATAGAGGCTGGAAGTCGGTGGAATTATCTTTTGGATTTCATCTTTTGCGGCTGCCCATTTACTGTCATCTGTATCTACAATAAATTGATAATTGAGGTTTTCAATAGGAACGATCTTTGACAGTATTTCTAAAGGAATAAATAGCGTATCATATCCGCCATACGGGATATTAGCGTCCACAATTCCCATTACTTTTACTTCCAATGTTTGTCCGCCAACTTCAATCAGAAGTTCGTCCCCAATCGCTGCATCCCACCCAAAAGTTTCTTTCCACTGTGGGCCATTTTCAATAATAATGCCATTATTATTAGGTAGCTCCTGCAAATCCGCTGTACCATCAATCAAATATTCTTCAAGCAATTTTTGAGAGCTTGGCGTATATGCGTCTGAAACAATCGGTTCAATATCCCCCGTTGGCATACGAACATTCAAAACGGTGCCTTGGTATTCTTTTATTTCTTCCACACCATCTATGTCCAAAATGGATTCTCTAAAATCTTCTGTGAGCAGATTCGATTTTTGGAGTTCTGAATATTGTTCGCTGTTATGTGCCTGCGGTCCGTAATCGCCTAATTCAAGGCGAATTTCTCCGTAAGGAAAACTCCTACGCGCCATCGCTAAAGGATCAATGGAATTAAAATATGCAGAGCTTGCCATCAGTAAAATTCCACATACCCCTAACGACAGGATTGTTAAAGCGGTTTTCTTTCTGTTCCTTGCAAAATTAAGGAAAGCTAAGTTTTTCGCAGATAGAGAACGATGTAACACCTTTGTACTGTTGGACATTACATCATTATTGCCCGCCATATAACGGACTGCTTCAATAGGCGTAACATGAGCAGCGATTTTGGCTGGCTTAATTACAGCAATCATAACGCATAGATACACAAACAGAGCTGTGACAGCGGCAATTACAAATACCATTAAAGTGTTCCAGCCTTGCGGGACAAGGACATATCCCGCTATTGCACCGGCTAATATTCCAATCGGAATACCAATTCTGGAAAGATGAAATCCCTCTCTAAAAACGAGTCTTTTCATCTGTTTTCCAGTTGCCCCTATTGTCCGCAGTTTTCCATATTCTTTTGTTTTTCTGGCTATGGACACATAGAACAGACTGTAAATAACAAGAGTACACGCCAAAGCGATAATAAGACTGATAAATGCTATTACAGTGATATATTGACTGCTTCTCTGTTCAATGAGAGAAAAATAATATGTTGAAAACTGCATTTGCTCCGGCTGTATTTCCAATTCTCTGCACAATGTTGATAATTCAGCTTGTATAGCAGCCTTAGACCAACCATCAGATTCATTCAAACGGATATAAGCGGAGTATGCCGGTTCGCTGATCTTGTTTTCAATATAGGACTGCGACACGAATACGGAATAATTTGAATTTTCGACAGGCAAAATACCACATAAGGTATAATCTTTTTCTCCATCTCCCAGATTTAACGATATAGTATCGCCTATGGATTTGGACAATCCAGCTCTATCAAGAAACGCCTTTGTGATAGCAATTTCATTTGTAGATTTGGGCAATTCTCCCTCTAAATCAGGATATTTTGCTAATTTCATTAGTGTTTCATCCATTGAACGAACGGTTAATTTGTAGTCCCCATAAGATACTAAACCCAATAAATGACTTACACCCACTTGAACCCTATCGTCATTTACTAATTTCGTAATGGTATCATTATCGACTTCATTGATAATTGCTTGATAACGCCCAGCCGCATCATTTAATGATTTTCGCTGAGAAGCAAAAAAATACAAGGTCGTTGTCATTATCAAGCAGGTAGCTAAGGAAATCGCAATGATAATGAGGATGTTTCGACTTTTATCTGCTTTTAAGTTTCGTTTTGCCAACTTCTTTACAATGATACGGGTATCATTTTCAAATGGTAACGTCATAGCCATTCACTCCTTTCGCTGTCATCCTAACCCCCAAATGTTGCAGAAATATCCCAAAGGCTCAACAGTTTAAGGGTGAATTGCTTCAATTTTAGGACAATTCATTTTCGTGTGTCTTTTTTATAAAGCCGGATAGATATAAGCAAAACCATTGCTAACTGAATTACAACAAAAAACAGCGTCAGCCAAACGCTCTCATAATAAAAAATATCTGTCCAGAAGATCACCAGATCTACCAGAGCCACCACACCAGCCGACCATCTGATTTTTCTTGGAAAGAAGTGCCGGAGCAGCAGAACAACAACGGCCGGCGGGATCAGCAAGCAAGCTGCATTGATGAGTAATGTCTTTGTGATTTCCATAAGGCCACCTCCAATTTCATGATGTTGCTGTCAGCATAAATCCCAAATGTTGCAGAATTGTCCTAAAATCCATTGTCCTCTAAAAATTTTTCAAAAAAGGCAGCCTGCCAAAACAGACTGCCTCAGAATTATTTTATGGGCAGGAACACGGAAAAAGTTGATCCTTCCCCAACTTTAGACTCGACGGTAATATGGCCGCCCTGCATGGTAATGATCTCACGGGCAAGGTATAAGCCGATTCCGACCCCATCTATATCATGCACCGCTTCATCCCGATAGAAGCGTTTGAAGATCGTGCCCTGAGAATGCTCCGGGATGCCTCTGCCTGTATCCGTCACATCTATCCTCAAATACATTTCCCAATCCCGTACCCTCACCTGGATGCTGCCACCGGCAGAGGTGTACTTTACCGCATTATCCAGAATGTTAAACAATGCTTCGGAAGTCCAGCGGCTGTCATGGGATATTGTCAGATCAGATGGGCAGTCCACCGACAGGCTGATCTCTTTTTGTTCCATCGGAGCCAGAACACCATTGATGGCGCTCACCAGCGTATCCCCGATCACAGCATCCTGTTTCTCCAGCGTAATGACACCCGTTTCCAAACGGGAGGTTTTCACCATTCCCTGAATGAGAAAATCCAATTTATCCAGCTGCGTGCCTGTGGCCTGCAAAAACTCCTTGCGCTTTTCTTCTGTCAATGGCCGTGTCAGCATGGTATCGTTGATCAGCTTCAAATTTGCGATGGGGGTTTTGGTCTGGTGGGAAATATCTGATACCAGGGATTGCAGTTCTTCCTTTTCTCCCTCTGCCGTATGTCTGGTTTTCTGCATCACATTATAGAGCCGTTCCAGACGATGGCTAATCCGAGACAGCAGTGTTTCCGCCTCATAGTCTACCTGGGGCCGGTCTGTACTGTCCATCATGTGATCCAATGTCTGGCACAAACCATCGGTGAACAGAGAAAGTTTCTTTTGAAAGTAGTGCAGAAAAACCATGCCCCAAATGCAAAATGCAGATGTCAAAATAATGCAGCAAATGACAACACGCACATCTTTCGTCAACAGGAAAAAAATCAACAGCAGCAATGCGGCAGTGAGCAGGGTCCCCGCCACAATTTTTCTCAAAAATGCCCTAACGGATAAATTTTGCAGTTTCATCGAGGCTCACCGCCGATCCACTGATAGCCCATGCCGTAAGCTGTCTTAATATATTTCCGCTCGTCTGTTTCGATTTTTTTACGGATACGGCTGATGATAGTCGTCAGAGTATGCTCATCCACAAAATCCCCATCAATGTCCCACAGCTTCTCTAAAATCTGCCGCTTGGTCAGAATAATCCGGGGGTTCTTTACGAACAGGAACAGGGTGCGGTATTCCTTCGGTGTAAAGTCCAGGGATTCTCCGGCAAGGGACGCACTTTGTTCGGAGAAGTCGATTTTCAGAAAGCCATCATCAAACAGATCATGCCGGGGTGTCCGCAGTTCCAGATTTGCAAAAACCGCCGCTACTTTTTTGCAAAGCACCGTCACAGAAAATGGTTTGGTCACATAATCTGCGCCACCGACTTCATATCCCTTGAGCATATCGCTCTCCTTATCATTGGCTGTGATAAAGATGATATAGGTATGCTGACCGCGATTCCGGATTTCTTCGCACAAATCCAGTCCGCTGCCATCGGGCAGGTTAATGTCCAATAGTGCCACATCAAACTCGGCCTCTTTTAACTCAGTAACAGCATCCTTGTAGTTATAAGCCGCCGTAATTTCATAACCGTCAGATGCCAGGTTATATCCCAGAGTTCGGTTCAGGAGGGTGTCATCCTCCACAATCAGTATTTTTCTCATGCACTCACTTCCTCCGTGTTATTATACTATCTTTTAGTATAATGGGAAATGTTGCAGAATTGTCCTAAATGGGAATGGATTGTGAAATACTTTGAAGAAATTTACCATGTCACCATTGCGGTGTCTGGATGAATCAAAATTACTGGAACTTGCTTTTTTCTTGCGTATCTGACACATTGCATCGTTCCGGACCGCAGATTACGCTCATTGTCATACACAGCCACCAGATGATCGGCATGATCCACCATATAGCAATTCCGCATGATATAGCTTTCTCGGCAGTCCTCCGTTCCGATCACCACACACTCAGAACACATCTGCCGGAGAAAGTCCATCCGGCGCTTGCTCCGCTCATCCCACTTGGCATCGTGGCCCTCGAAGGGCAGCACCACCACCAGCTCTATATCCTCATATCCGGGCTGCTCTTTCAGGCGCAGGATCAGCTCACCGGCCCACATATCCACGCCCAGGGCACCGCCCACATAATACCGGCGCACTCCCTGTTCATCATACAACTTTTTGAATTGCTCCAGCATGGAGCGCTTTAGCTTTTTGCAGAGCGAGTAATCTTCGTTGTACTTAAACCTAAACCGGGTGGGCCGGTGGCCGGTTACGGCACAGGCAGTCTGCTTCATAGAATCATCTCCCTATCCAACTATTCTTTGCATTTTTACACATATAAAGCAAAAACAACGCAAATAATACGCCGTAAGTAGCGGTATATGGTGGATTATAACACAAACAATGCTCATTATCCAGAAAACCTTTCTGCTATGCTAATATGCAGTGAGGTGAGGATATGGATGAGGAATACATCCGCAACCGGATTACGGAACTGCGGCTGAAAAAGGGTGTATCAGAATACCAAATGAGTCTGGAGCTGGGGCAGAATCGCAGCTACATCCAGGCAATTTCGTCCGGTCGGTCGCTCCCATCCATGAAGCAGTTTCTCAATATCTGTGAATATTTCGAGATCACGCCGCTCCAATTCTTCGATTCCGAGGAAGTTAACCCACAGCTTATGAAAAAAGCGTTGGACGGCATGAGAACGCTGAAGGACGAGGATCTGATTATGCTGATCGGCTTTATCAACCGGCTGCAATCCTGACAGGGCAGGGGCTGAGTCCCCTGCTTTTATTTTGCTTGTTTGAACGCCGCCTATTACTTTTCTTTTCATCGGTTAGTATCTGTTCACTTGTACGGTTCAAGGGGGTACAAAAATGGACTGCCCCCCAGCCCACACAGCATCCGGACGGCAAAAATGCCGTCCGTTCTTTCTTTTATCAAACCCATGTGAAAAAGAATAGGCCGGAAACAGAAAGAGGGCAGACTGCTCACCAGGCGTGGCGTCAGGCGCAGAAAAACGGGTATTTTCGGGTCCATCTGTTACCTCCTGTGCAGGCGGTTCCTGCTTTGTAGGCTGCTCCGGCACGGGCTGCTGCGGCACCTCGGTGCAAAGAGTATAAAGGTTGCTGGTCTGGCCGCCGTTCTTTCGCTCGTCAAACCGGGCCTGCTTGATGATATAGCCGGCCTCCACCAGCTCATCCAGCGCTCGCTTGACCGTGGAGATACCATAGCCGCACTTGGAGGCTATGGTCTTGATGGACGGAAAACACTCGCCCTCCTTGTTGCAATGCAGAGCAAGGACTTGAAGCACCAGCCGCGCTCTCGGCCGCAATTCAGAGGAAAACGCCCTCTCCATATATTCAAACTTTGCCATTCTGTCATCCTCCCATTCTGATACTCGCTTTGTTACAGCCGCCGTTCTCCCATGATGTACGGCTCCATCAATCGCTGATACAGCTTCCCATTGGTTCGGTCTGCAAACAGGTCATGAGATGCCTCCGCCATTTCCAGCTCACCACCAAACAGTTCCCGACAATATTCCCGAAACTCTCTTGGCACGCTGATGGCTACTGGGCGCACCTCCAGCCCGCCGCAGACCTCCAGCGCCTTGTGAAAGATTGGAATCTCATAGGGCAGGACGCTCCCGCATAACAGCCGGTGATCCGCCTCCCTGAACACAGAGGTAGGCATCTGCATCACGCCGCAGTCGTAGATGATAAACTGATAGTCCCGGTCTGGCTCATTGGTCAGGTAACAGTCGATCCCGTCAATGGAATAATGTTCGCAGATGGGGGCCGCCTCATAAACATTGAGCAGGAACTGAAGGTGTCGGTTGGTGTTGACTTCAATGTAGGCGACCTCTGCGCCTCTGGCGGTCAGCCACGCCGCCAGATTGAACGCCGTCACCGTCACGCCGCTTCTGCGCTGCGCCCCGGCAACGGCAATACGGACATTTTGGGCGTTCCAGCGATAGGGGATGATCTCGGCCTCCGGCTCCGGCGCCGGTTCCCGCTGGGGTTCCGGCTGGCTTGACATCGGAGCGGGGGTCACATACCGCTGCATCCCTTCATCGGAAAGGGCCTCTTTCAGCTCGTCAGCAGCATCCTCCAGCGTTTCCGCCGTAATCAGGTTCACTACCCCGATGGACAAAAGCCGCTGGATACAGCCACGCACATCTTCGCAGCCGGACAAAATCACGATGATACGGGCGGAAAACATCATCTGGAAGGACCGCAGAGCCAGGGTGAAGTCCTCTCCGCTTTCCTCAATACAGGCCGCGTCAATCAAAAAGAACTTGGCCGTGGCATAGTTACGCATATCTTTGGTGACAAAACTTTTCAGGCTGAATTTTCCAACCAGCTTTTTGGACGGCATGAGCATTTCACGGGCCGCGCCGTCGATCAGTCCGCTTTTCTGATTACTCGTCAAGTACAGCAGCATACGATGTGCCTCCCGTATCCATGTTTTTTTCGGCTTTCCCCGGTTCTCCTGTCAGCAGAAGGACAACGCCAACCGCTACAATGGCGATGTAGATGAATAATTCAATCAGTTTATTCCGGTTGTTCATACCGCACTCCCTTTTAGTAGATTGCCCAGAAGGGGCCGCCAGCGGCAGCGCCCTTTCGGGCTTCGTCCAGAATGATAGAGAGGTCCCATTCCTGTTCGCTCCGCTTGCGGCTGGCAGGATCGGCCACCAGGATTTTCCCCTCCGCAGTTACGCCGCGCAGGACAATGAAATGCCCGGAGTTGGTAAAATGTCCCTTTGCCATGATCGCCACAACCAGCTTCCCATCCGCCAGCGCGTCCACCATCGCCTGTGGGTCATCCCGTGGAACGCTCTCCCAGGACAGGCCATAGGCTTCGGTTGCCGCCGGGATCAGGCTGTGGTAAGAGCCGTTCCCCTCGCAGCGGTGTCCATTCGCAACAGACCATTCGCTGAGTTCCACCGGGTCGTGGGGCATCCCGGTCAGGGTCGATGTGACAATCGCCATCGCCGTGGGGCCGCACCCGGCCTCGCCAATCGTGCCGGATGTGCCGTACATGGTATTTGCCCACCGCTCATCCAGTTGGTTGTAGTAGATGACCTCCCGGCCTCCATCGGCAAAGACCACACCCTCGTAGCTTTGGCCGCTGCCCTCAATGTAGTCCTTTTCATAAATACCGAGCTGCTGGTTATAGCCGTACTGGATTTGAAAATCCTGCACCACATTGGCCTCATTGCCCACCAGCCATTGGGACAATACCGAGAACGGGCTGGTAATCAGGTACAGGATAAAGGCAATCAGGAGCAGCAGGCCCAGAACCGGGGCCAAAATGAGAATGAGCATCCTCCTGCGGCTTTCTTCATCGGTCGCCGCCTGTGCCAGTAACTTTGCTGCCAACGGATCAATCGCCAAAACAACACCTCCAATCAGTCCATTTCCGCGCCTATGTCCGCCAGCATCCGGTCGAACTGCTGGCGGATTTTTTCCCGTTCCTGCCCTGCGCTGTCATCCATGACAAACTCCTTTTTCCCGTCCTCATTCTCACGCACAGACACTGCGTAATCCCCGTTTGCAATAAAGAAAGAAGTAAAAAGGGCTTGGATGGCTGGGGCGGGCATCCGGGAAATCTCAAAGGGTGTGGCGGCGCACTTGCTGTTCCAGGAAAAGAGGTTGCGGGCCGCATCCGCTGTCATCTTCATCCAGTCATAGTCAAATTCTTCTTTCTTCATCAGGCCGCCAAAGTCGATCCCGCCTGGGGAAAAATACCGCTCTACCTTTTCGGCAAGAACCGGATGGGATGCCATCAGATAAAGGGCCGCCTGATAAGAGCAGTCCAGTTCTCCACCCCGCCAGCGCATCGAGGACAGCTTGGTTATCAAAGATTCATACCGTTCCGCAT
>OMEJ01000759.1_pt1 | contig 18149 bp, 12 predicted proteins | sample 1645361 | NCBI WGS metagenome assembly OMEJ01 (sample SAMEA103958156, study PRJEB25191) | human gut metagenome
AGTTTGCAACTAATTGAGCATCAACTTCAGGACGTTTGATTTCAACGATACGGATGAAAACACGTTTACCTGTCATTTTTTCTAATTGAGCAACAGCTGCATCTTTTTCTGATCCACCACGACCGATTACCATACCTGGTTTAGCCGTATGAACGATAATATTAACACGGTTTTTTGCACGTTCGATTTCAACGCGTGATACCGAAGCTCTTTTGAATTTGTTATTAATGTAATCACGGATTTTTAAGTCTTCGTGTAATAAAGTAGCGAAGTCTTTATCGTTTGCATACCAACGAGCATCCCAATCACGGATTACACCAACACGTAAACCAATTGGACTAACTTTTTGACCCACTTCGTATCCCTCCTTTAATTATTTTTTCTCAGCTACCACGATAGTGATGTGAGATGTTCTTTTGTTGATTTGTGATGCACGACCTTGTGCACGTGGACGGAATCGTTTTAATGTTGTACCTTCATTCACATATGCTTCCTTAACATATAATGAATTGATATCTAAGTTTAAGTTGTGTTCAGCATTTGCGATAGCTGATTTTAAAACTTTCTCAACAATCGGAGATGCCGCTTTAGGAGTGTGTTTTAAAATTGCGTATGCTTCGCCTACTTGTTTTCCTCGAATTAAGTCAATCACTAAGCGTGCTTTACGAGGAGCAATGCGAACTGTTCTAGCCATAGCTTTAGCTTCCATAGCCATGTCCTCCTCTCAATATTAACGTCTAGTTTTTTTGTCTTCTTTGATGTGTCCTTTATAAGTACGAGTTGGCGCGAATTCACCTAATTTGTGTCCTACCATATCTTCAGTAACATATACAGGAACATGCTTGCGTCCATCATAAACAGCAATTGTATGTCCTACAAACTGTGGGAAAATTGTTGAACGACGTGACCAAGTTTGAATGATTTTTTTGTCTCCGCTTTCGTTAGCAGCTACAACTTTTTTCATTAAATGATCGTCACAGAAAGGTCCCTTTTTTAAACTACGTCCCATTCTAAATTTCCTCCTTTCGAACATTTACATTTAGCATATATCTTTATTATTTGTTGCGTCCGCGAACAATTAATTTACTTGATGCTTTTTTCTTGTTACGAGTTTTTAAACCAAGAGCTGGTTTACCCCATGGTGTAACTGGAGATTTACGTCCGATTGGAGTACGTCCTTCCCCACCACCGTGTGGATGGTCATTAGGGTTCATTACAGAACCACGAACTGTAGGTCTGATACCCATGTGACGTTTACGTCCGGCTTTACCAATGTTAATCAGGTTGTGATCTCCGTTACCTACAACACCGATTGATGCTCTACAGATGATCGGCACCATTCTCATTTCGCCTGATGGCAATCTTAATGTTGCATATTTTCCTTCTTTAGCCATTAACTGAGCGCTGTTACCAGCTGAACGAACTAACTGTCCGCCTCTTCCTGGATATAACTCAATGTTGTGGATCTGTGTACCTACTGGGATCTCAGAAAGCGGTAAGCAGTTTCCTACTCTCACTTCAGCTTCTGGTCCGTTCATTACTTTCATTCCATCTGTTAAGCCTTGAGGTGCAAGAATATAAGCTTTTTCACCATCTGCGTAGCAGATAAGCGCGATATTCGCTGTTCTGTTTGGATCGTACTCGATTCCGATTACAGTTGCCGGAATACCATCTTTCTTTCTCTTAAAGTCGATAATTCTATATTTTCTTTTAGCTCCGCCTCCGCGGTGTCTTACTGTGATCTTACCTTGATTGTTACGACCAGCTGTTCTGCTTTTAGAAGCTAACAAAGATTTCTCTGGAGTTGTCTTTGTGATTTCTGAAAAATCAGAACCTGTCATATGTCTTCTGGAAGGTGTATATGGGCGATATGTTTTAATTCCCATTACTGTCACTCCTTTCGTTTACGATTATTTATTATCACGGTTTTAATCCGTATGGTTTCTATTGTTGGGCTGTCTCTTACAGTCCTTCGAAAATTTCGATATCAGCGCTTTCAGCTGTTAACTGAACGATTGCTTTTTTTGTCTTAGCAGTTTTTCCGAATGTCATACCACGTCTTTTTGTTTTTCCATCAAGATTCATAGTATTTACGCTTTTTACTTTTGTTCCTGCGAACATTTTTTCAACTGCTTCTTTAATCTGATTCTTTGTAGCCTGTGTGTGAACTAAGAAAGTGTATTTCTTGTCAGCCATAAGCTCCATAGATTTTTCAGTGATTACTGGTTTAAGGATTACGTCATAGTATTTAATGTCTGCCATTATGCGTACACCTCCTCGATTGTTGCAACAACAGCTTTCGTTACGATTACTGTGTTGTATTTTAAGATATCGTACACATTAATTGTATTTGTCCAAGCTGTTTTCACATTTGCAATATTTCTTGCAGATAATGCTGCATTTGTGTTTCCATCTTCTAACACTACTAATGCTTTAGATACTTCTAAGTTGTTTAACATGTTCTGGAAATTCTTTGTTTTAATTTCACCAAAGTTCATTTCGTCAAGAACGATGAATTTGTTTTCTAATACTCTTGTTGTAAGAGCTGATTTCAGAGCTGCTCTCTTTTCTTTTTTGTTTAATTTGAAAGAGTAGTCTCTTGGTGTTGGAGCAAATACAACTCCACCGCCTGTCCATTGTGGAGATCTTGTAGAGCCTTGTCTTGCATGACCTGTTCCTTTTTGTCTCCATGGTTTTCTACCACCGCCTGAAACTTCTGAGCGAGTTTTTGCTTTCTGAGTTCCCTGACGTTTATTTGCAAGTTGGTTCACAACTGCCATGTGTAATAAGTGTTCATTTACTTCAACACCGAATACAGCATCATTCAAGTCGATTGTTCCAACTTCTTTACCTTCGATATTATAAACAGATACGTTTGCCATCTGTGTGTTCCTCCTTTCCTATTAAAGACTAGATTGCTTTTACGCTTTCTTTAATTGTTACTAAAGATTTCTTAGGTCCCGGAACTGATCCTTTTACTAAGATTAAGTTGTTTTCAGCATCTACTCTTACGATTTCAAGATTTTGAATTGTAATTCTCTTGCTTCCCATGTGTCCTGGCATCTTTTTACCTTTGAATACTTTACTTGGATCAGATGCAGCACCATTAGAACCTGCATGACGATGGAATTTAGAACCGTGAGTCATAGGACCTCTGTGTTGGTTATGTCTCTTAATCGCACCCTGGAATCCTTTACCTTTTGAGATTGCAGTAGCATCTACTTTGTCTCCTGCTGCAAAGATGTCAGCTTTGATTTCCTGTGCTAATGTAAATTCCTCAGCATTTTCAAATTTGAATTCTCTTACAAATCTCTTGCTTGAAACACCAGCTTTGTCAAAATGTCCTTTTTCTGCTTTTGTTGTACCATGTCTGTGTACAATCTCTTTTTTACCATTTTTGTCTTTGTTCACGATTTTGTCTTTTTTGTCAACAAAACCAACCTGAACAGCACTGTAACCGTCGTTCTCAACTGTTTTGATCTGTGTTACTACACAAGGACCAGCCTGAAGAACAGTTACTGGAGTTAATACTCCGTCTTCGTTGAAGATTTGAGTCATTCCGACTTTTGTAGCTAAGATAGCTTTCTTCATTATTATTACCTCCTGTGATTTACAGCGGAACACTTTCGTGTTCATCCTAAATTATAGGATACTTACTGTCTCTTAATTTGATCGAACTCTTATTTGTTTTTCATTTTGATGTCGATATAAACACCAGCTGGCATCTCTAATCTTGATAATGCATCAACAGTTTTCTGTGTTGGTGTGATGATATCGATCAGTCTTTTGTGAGTTCTTTGTTCGAACTGCTCTCTGGAATCTTTGTATTTGTGTACGGCTCTTAAGATTGTTACTACTTCTTTTTTAGTTGGAAGTGGTACCGGTCCGCTCACCTGTGATCCATTTTTCTTTACAGTTTCGATAATTTTCTTTGCAGATGCATCAACCAATTGGTGATCATATGCTTTCAGTGTAATTCTCATTACTTGACTTGCCATAAAAAAAGTCGCCTCCTTTTCGTACTATTAAACTCAAGTACGACAAGCGGTGACTGTACACTCTCCCGTGTGTGTCGTGAGAACTCACACGTTGTTACCGTTTTTCATCGGTTGTTATTGATTCGTACAGTGACTTGTCGCCAGTTTCCTAACTTGACATTCGCTCCACGGAACACCTACTATTATAAGTAGCAACCTCACGCTTCAACGCTATCATGTCACAGCTTTTTTAGTATACATGATTTCTTTTCATTTTTCAAGACTTTTTTTTATTTTTTTCTGCCAGTTCGTTTACAAGAGAAAATTTCTCATAAATCTGCTGCAAAACCGACTGCTATACCACTGTTTCAAGCTTTTGCAGCCGAACTGTTACTCTTATATTTATAAATAGGAAGAAACGCTGAATCTTAGGCTTTTTTCGGCACTTTACTGAACTAAATTTCGCCTTTGAATCCATTGACTTTTCCTATTAAACTTGTTACAATTATCAATAGATAAAGACATATTTTTAACAAGGTATATTCAATATCGGGGGCTTTGCATATACTATCTCTTTGATATGTCTCTATTTTTTACCAATTTTGAAAATTTAATATTTAATCTGGAGGGATATTATATGAACGCTACTCTTATTTTACGTATCGTTATTATTGCTTATACTGCAGTTTTTGCTATTTACTGGATTGCCGACTGTATCAAACATAAAGAAGAATTTACAGGCAAGAAAGTTATCTCATTGTTACTTATTGGTATTATCACTAACTTTTTCGATACATTAGGAATTGGTAGTTTCGCTACCACTCAGGCAGGTTTCAAATTTACAAAGTCTTGTGATGACGAAGTAATGCCAGGTACTTTGAACGTCGGAGATGCGATTCCTGTCGTAACAGAATTCGTACTCTTCCTTGGATTGATTGACTTAGACACAGTTACATTAGTAGGTTTACTTGCAGCAGCTGCAATCGGTTCTTACATCGGTGCAGGTATCGTTTCAAAACTTCCTGTAAAACAGATCCGTATCGCTTTAGGTGTTGCATTACTTTTCCTTGCAGTGATGATGGGTTGTAAATTAATGGAAGTTGGACCATTCGGTGCTGCCGGAACAGCTACAGGTCTTACAGGCGTAAAACTTGTTCTTGGTATCGTAATCAACTTCTTCTTAGGTGCATTAATGACAATCGGTGTTGGACTTTACGCTCCATGTATGGCTATGATTGGTGCACTTGGTATGAATATTAAATCTGCATTCCCTATTATGATGGGTTCTTGTGCATTCTTAATGCCATCTTGTGGTATCAAATTCATCAAAGAAGGAAAATACGACAGAAAAGCTTCTGTTATGTTAACAGTTGGTGGTATGATCGGTGTATTCATCGCTTACTTCTTAGTAAAAGAGATGCCAACTACAGTGTTGACATGGATTGTTATCGTAGTAATGATTTACACAGCACTTACATTCTTCAAAGATGCGAAAAAACTTTCATAGTTCTATATACGCAAACAGAAACCGGAGCAAAAGCTCCGGTTTCTTCTTTATTATAATACTATCGCTTCTCTTTTCTCTTTCTTTCCATTAGGACAACTAACATCGATACTGCTACTGCAAGCCAAACAATCATAGAATTGTTATCTCCTGTTTTCACACTCGATTGCTCTTTTGGATTTTCTTTTGGATTTTCTTTCTGATTTCCACTTTCCGGCTTATCCGGTGTTGTGCCACTTTCAGATTTTTCTTCCAATCCCTGAACTGCCGCTCTCAGCATATCTGATGCCTTTCTCACATCAGCACTTGTCGCATTCTCATCAAATGCAACTTTCTTTGCAAACTCCAATGCTGATTCCACCTTGCCTGCTGATTCCTCAGTATATCCTGTAAGATCCATTTGTTCCACATCTTTGATCAACTCTTCTAATTTTTCCTTGCTCGGAATTTGTCTCAGATCAAAAATCGCCTTCTGCAATTGTCCAAATGCTGCATCTACCGCTTCCTGAGTTGCCTTTTCATCCTCATATACCTCTTTTGCAAGTTCATAAGCTTTCACAAAAGCTTCTCTCGTTACAGGTGTATAGGAATCAAGCTCTTTCCTGTATTGTTCTGCCTCATCCAGTTTCTTCTTAAGATCTTCTTTTTTCACAGGCGTGCTCGGAATCAACTCCAACCCTTTTTCTGCTTCCTGCAGCCGTTTTAATGCTTCATCAACTGTTTCTTGTGCTGACTTTTCATCGTCCAATACTGCTTTTGCGTTTGCAATTGCATCTTCCATCACTTTGCGGCTCTGTTCTGTGTACATACTCAGATCCATTTTAGCTGCCTTATCATAGGCTTCCTGTAGTTCTGCCTTGTCAACCGGCACTTCTACCTTTTTCGGTCCGGTAATGCGAATCTCAGTAGCGGAAGCATAATTATTAGAATCCGTCGAAAGCGACTCTACCGCATAGACACGGACATTTGTTGCCTCCACTTCTGAAAAACTTGCCTTTTTCCAACTGTTTCCAGAACTCCATGTTCCACTGCTCACTTCCTGATAACTCTGTCCGTTGTCAGCACTCACTTCAATTCTGTATTTTGTGATAACTCCATTTGTTCCACTTGTTCTTGGCAACAAACGGATTCCATCCACCAGTTGTTTTTCCGGAAGCCGGATATCAATCCACAGGTCTTCTCTCTCTGCCCCAGCCCATGAAGAATGCCACAGCGTTCCTGTATTGTTATCCAGAACATAATTTGCCAAGCCTTCCGTCTCACTTCCTGCCTGCTCACTTCCGGCAGTTGCAGTCATTCCTTCCAGAGAGATATCAAACTCATCGTTCTCTGCAGGATCTTTCGGAATCTGGCTTACAGAATACTTATCAAGAATCTCTGTCCCCAGCTTTTCCAAACCCATACCGTTTGCTTTCGTTGGATATTCGTTATTGCTCCGAGCCCACGCCCATTCCATTTCAAACCAATCTGCTGCTGAGTAATTTTTTGACTCTTCTCCTGCCAATTCTTTTTTCCGTTCGGCAATCCATTTTTCCCAGCGTGGTTTATAATAGTCGCTTGTAAGTCCTGACCACTGACGATTGGAATAATCAATCAAGCCTCCACTGTTTGCCTGCTCGATACTTCCCCACGTTGTGATAAGACCACGTGCATTTAGCTCATACAATTCTTTTGTGAAATCGTCTGCATTTTTCGCAAGTGCTTTCGCCGATTCCAGCCATGTGCCAAGCATAAATTCTTCCTGTGTTCCGGTTACTTCCTCTACCTTTGTAATAATTTCAAGGAAACTGTTTGACATTTTTTCAAATTTTTCAGCGTCCCCCTCGCGGAATGCATTTGCCATCTTCTTCTGATATTCCTGCGCAGTGTTCGATAACACCTGCTCTAATACATTTGCAAGATCATATTGATAACCGGCACTGTCTTTTAATTTGTCATAGTCTTTTAGCAACAGTGCTGCCGCTTTTTCCAGTTCAGCCTTATCATAATCGATCACCGCATTTCCCCAAGTGGAAGCCGCTCCAATATCTAATCCCGGACGGGCGTTGACAACCGACTCCGGCGCTCCCTGTCCTTTCATATTCAGCTCTGGATTATACACAGTATCATTCAGGATTTGCATTGCTTCATACGCCGATTGGCTCTCTGCCCCATATCTTCTCGTTGTGTAATCCTTAAACCATTCGTCCAGATTGATCGCTGATAAATTCTCACCATCATCTGACCAGATTGTCTCGAAGAACAGATCATACAGTACCGGATTATTCACAGATGCTTCCGGTGTGATACCGATTCCCGCCATATGGTCCGCCTGTGCCGCTGCCTGCGCAACACCATTTACAAAATTCTCAATATGTCCGTGCAGTCCGAGACGCCCTCCGAAGTTATTCAGCATGCAGTAAACCCAAGGAGTGTTCAAAAATTCTCCACCGCCTTCTGCTCCACCGTAAGAGCCAGGATCTGTCTCGTTCCAGTGCGGAGTTTTCTCTGCATAGAGATCAAGTACAAGCGCATGGTCACGTGCTGCATCTAATCCCTGAAGCAGAGCCGTCGACGGATTTCCCTGCCATGACTGAATAATCCAGATACCATTTTCGTCTGCCTCCATCATGTTTGCCAACACTTTCTCGGCAATGACTGTCGGGCTCATACCACCTGTGTTTCCACCTTCATGGAACGGATCTGTTGCATAGTAGTCAGATACATCTCCATATACTTCCTTTTGTACCTTATAGAACAACTGCGCATATTTGTCAAATGTCTCACTATCTGTCTTCAGCATACTCGGTCTTTGGAACGAACACCATGTCCCCTGCTTGATTACCTGTGCACTTGGGTCTTTATCTGTAATATCAACAGGAACCATACCGCTATAACCTTGCAGTACCGGCTGCATGCCAAGTTTTCTCATAATAAGCTGATTTTTTCTCGCAAGTTCTGTTCTCTCCGTGAACCAGCTGTCATGTACCGGTCCTCCAAATCCGGAGAGATTTGCCATATATGCCCATGCATAGTATGCCGGCCCTGCGATGAAATCTTTTGCTTCTTCGTGCGAATATCCAAGTTCTCCCAAAAATCTTCTCCACACTTCTTCCTGCGCCGTTGCATCGAGAACAACATTTACACCATTCAATGCAAGCCAGTCCAATTCATTTCTCCATTCTTTCTCACCCCAGAACGCCATAGAATATGAAAGCGTACAGTAGTTATAAGAATAGCGGACCGGGAATTTTGTCTCTTTATGTACCGTTCCCTCAATTGGAACAATGCTCTTTGGCATCTTCACCTGATCCCCAACCTGAGAAATATTTACGTTACAATAATATTTCAAATAATGGTTCAGCCCTGTCGCAAGAGAGACACCATCGTTTCCTTTGATGTGAATCTTTCCATCTTTCTGAGATAACTCAAAGTAATCATATGCATTGTCGCCTTCTGCCACTTCCAAGGTAAACCAGTCAACATACGCTGAGCCGATTCTTCTTTCAATGATCCCTTTCACTTCATCAATCGTATCTTGTTCTGTAATCTGCACATCATATGCGGAACCCGCAAAATCTTCCACCTGAACTTTTGGTGTCTCCTGAATTTTCGTTCCGCTTTCCTTTCCAAGCACACGGATTTCATTGATCAAAGACTTTTCCGAAGTCGACTGATATTCCATATATACACGAACAATTCTTGCTTCTTTTCCATCAGCAGCGTATTTTTCACCGTCTGCCGGACAGCTTTCTTTACTTGTTTTTTCCGCAAGCTTATCAAAATCTCTTCCGTCCATACTCGTATAAATCGAATACTGGGAATATCCTGTGGACGGTGTAAACACTTGAATCTCATCCAGATTATAATTTTTCTCCAAATCAATATCAATGTATGCCGGATATCTGTCCCCCGACCACACATTCGTTGTAGAGCCATCATTCACTCTGGATACTGTAGACTGACCTGTGTTAGTATGAACCGGTTTTTTATATGCGATACTCTCAGTATCTTCTACATTGCTTCCGTTTGCATCTGCAAAGATTTTAAATTCCGCCAGCGCCGGCCACGGATCTCCGCCTGTGCTCGCAATATCAGTCACATTGATGCGAATGCTCTTTAAATTCTTGACACTGTCTAAAGATAATGTCTGAATATGTCCATCCTCCAGACGCGTTGCCTTCACTCCTGCAAATAACGTCTGCCACTCGGTGTCATTTTTACTCTTCCCAAGTACGTCAAATGTAAATTCAAAGCCATTTTCATCCGGATCCACAAGTTCAAAAGCCGCCTCCATAGATTTTACCGGATACTCTCTGTCGAGCTCCATCTCGATCCATGCGCCGTCTTTCAAACCGGAGATACCTCCATTGTTGTAAACGTACAATGTCTCATAATTATCATCAACCAGATTGCTTTTTACTCCGGCATCCCCGCCAACAGATGTGATTGTCGCCTGCGGCGCCACATTGGTCAGATCACTTTCCTCGGAAGATGCCTCCGCCCAGATTTCCACCTCTGCAATAGCCGGCCAGAACGCTCCCGGCTGTCCATCGTTTTGCGGATTAGACAATGTAATATACGTGTGTGTAAAATTCAAAGGTGTCTCATATTCAAATTCATAGACATCATCAAAACAGTGATTCACTTTTGTATCATCCACAACAAGATCACTCGTGACGTTATTCAATGCATGTGACAGTTGAATATCCACCGTCCAAGGAGTATGTCCCTGTTCAAACTTTACAACGATTTTTTTAATCTTTTTTGTATTATCTGCAGGCAGCTTCAATGATACCTCACTCGGCCATGTATCACCGTTTTGCACCCACAAGGTCGCATCGTCACCGTCAACCAGATTTTCTTTTTCTTTCCCCGCTTCCGAACTTGGGACTGTAATCTCTGATTCCGGTGCGATATTCACCAATTTTTCCTCTCCTTTTTTCTCTCCGGCAGCGACAAGTGTCGGTACCTGGATCGAAGTCATCACAAGACTCAATACAAATATTCCTGCAAGAATCTTATGAAATCCCTTATATATTTTCCTTTTCATTTCTTTTTTCTTTTTCCTTTTTCCTTTTTCCTTTTCCCTTTTAAAACAACCGGCAACTTTCATTGCCGGCTATTTTATTATTCATCCGTTTTTTTCTTTTTTAAGATTTCTTTTCCTGCAATTACGGATGCTGCTGCCGCAAGAACCATCATCATTGGCGCCGCAGTCGAATCTCCTGTCACCGGTTTCTTTCCTGATTCATCTGAACCACCGGCAGATGGAGTACTTGGTTTCTTATTTTCCTCTTTTTTCGCTAAATCCTTAGCTGCCTTTGCAAGTTTCTCTGTAGCTGCCTTGATTTCCTCTGCTGTTGCATCTTCATCATCAAGCACTGTCTTGGCATTTGTGAGTGCTTCTTTATATACTTTCCAGCTGTCTGCTGTGTAGTCAGCTTCTTTGTAGTATGAAACACATTCATTGTAGTATTTTTCCAAAGCGCTCTTATCTACTTCGCTCGGTACTACAGGTTTGTCAGCTTTTTCTAACTGTTCAACTGCTGCTGCCAACTGTCCCTCTGCTGCATCTACAGCATCCTGATCAGCTTCCGGATCTTCCATAACTACTTTCGCCTGAGCAAGTGCATCTTCAAACACTTTTACGCTCTCTGATGTATATCCGCTCAGATCCATCTTCTCTGCTTCTTTGATTAAGTCTTCCAATTTGTCTTTGTTTGGAATCAGTCTCAATTCAAAGAGAGCTTTTTGAAGATCAGCATGTGCTTTTTTCACTTGTTCTTCTGTTGCTTCTTTATCGTCAATAACTGCTTTTGCAGCGTCCATTGCATCTGCATATGCTTTCCATGTACCTGGCGTGTACTCTTTTTCGTCTCTGTCAGCCGCTACACAGTCATCATACAATTTCTTAAGACTGCCTTTGTTTACTCCATCCGGATCTACCGGTGTGTCAGATTCTTCAAACTTAGCAACCAATGTCAGGTTATCCTCCGGTGTTACTTTGTAAGAAGCTTCCTTGCTCACTTCGTTTCCGAAAATGTCATACCAGCCAACGAATTTGTTTCCTTTATCTGCTTTTGCAGTAAATGTAACTTCCTCGCCTTTGTTAATCTGCTCTTTTGAAACTTCTGCTGTTCCTTTTCCTTCTACATATGTGCTGATGCGAAGTGGTACTTTTGTCAAGTCCTCTGTTCCTCCAAGCACTTTGAACTCTGCCGCACTACCGAAATCATTCTGTCCTTTTGTAACTGTCAGTCTTAATTTTGATGTGTTGATTGGTTTAAATCTCACATTTTTCTCAGATCCATTAGAAGACCATGTTCCTTTATCTACAGCTTTCTGCCAGTTTCCGGAAGCATCTTGATACTCCAATGTATATTCTAAGATATATCCATTATTTCCTGTTTGTCTTGGCATATAGTAGAATCCATTGATATCGTAATTCTTCTTCATATCAATTGTGATCACAGCCGGAAGTGGTTTCTTGTTTGGCGACCACTGTGTATGCCAGATTGTAGAAATATTATTATCAAATGCATTTGTAATTTTTCCATCTGAGTTTTCGTTGTCAGCTGTCACTGTGAAGTCTTTTGAATCGATTGCTCCCTCTGTCAAATCTTCTTTTACCACTTTAGAAGTCAACACAATGTTATCGATCACTGCGTTTACCGCATTTGTCTTAGAACCAATTCTTTCTGTCGGCAATGACAATGACGCACGTGAGATATTAGATGCTTTCAAATCGCCTTCATATGTGTAGCTTCCTGTTGCAGTATATTTCTTGCCATCTGCAATCAGAGAAGTCACATCTCCGTCTGTTCTGATTGTCAGAGATACTTTCTGATTTACCGGAAGCTTATATCCAAAGAAATAGTCATAACCTTCTCTTGTAAATCCAAGTGTTCCATCTTCCATGATACGGATATCATATGTTCCGTACTCTGCATCTGCCTCGAATAAAATTTCTCCAGGCATTCCAGGTTTTTTCATTGTAATGTCGAAAGAAAGTTCCTTTCCAGGGCCAACACGGTCAAGCGGAGTAGAGACATAGCTTTCTTTTCCGTTCAATACAAATGCTTTATCTTCTACTTTTGCGTTCACTGCATCTTTTGCATCATAGCCGTTTCCGGATTCATCATTCAGACCTTCATCAAAATCGTATGATACAATAGTGTCCCCCTTGCTGTCTACTTTGTCATATGCATTTGTGCGAGGAGCTTCTCCAACTGCTTCGCTGACTTCTGTTGCCTCTGCGTAAGTCTTTTCTTCATCTCCCCACAAACTTGATGCGTAGAATGGAGCTGCATCGTTGAAACGGTCATAAATTTCCATCTCAGAAAGACCATTCGCTTTCTTATCTACCATGTCATTCCAGATTGCATAAGCTCCACCGAGTGTCTGTTCAGAACCAACCGGAACTCCCATACGTTTTGCCGGATCATAATTGCTGTATAAGTGCTGTTTATTCAAATAATCACCATAATATCCGGCTGCCGGAACAATGTAAACTGTCCCATCGTTCATATCAATCAGATCATATCCTTCTTTGTACATCTCTTTTGGATTTGCCCAACCGTCATTCCAGATATTCATCTGTACATCTTCGCTTCTTACATCTGTCTGACCTTTTCTTGCAGTAAGACTTCCCCAAAGACGAACTTGGTTACCCTTTTCCTGAACATGTGCCAACAAATCATCTGTAAACTGACGGAACTGTTCTTTATATGTTTCTGAATATTCATCTGTTCCAATATTAACAATTGTCTCTTCATCAAATACTGGATTTTCACCATCTAAATACTCGTCCCAAAGACCTTCTACAAATTCTAAAGACTTCGCATATGGTGTTTCACTTGCATCAACTCCATTAGGAGTTGCCAAATTAAAGTGATCATTCTCACGTCCATTTCCACCCATTTTAAGGTCTGGACGAACCTTTGTAAATGCAAGAGAGTGTGCCGGTGTATCGAACTCAGGTACAATATCCATACCGATTTCACGGTAATCCTGAATCATCTGACGCATCTCATCTTTTGTCCAGTACATGTCATCACTTGTCAAATCTGCCTTATTCAGATTTCCATCTGCTTTGATATCAGACTCCAAACGGAATCCCTCATATGCAGTCATCGGATCTTCTCCTGCAGTTGTGTAATCTTCCAAGAAGATATAGTTGTCATTTAAGTGAAGCTGTAAGTCGTTCATCTTGTACCATGCCATTGTCTTTGCAACTTCATTGACAATTTTCTTAGAGAATGGTCTTCTTCCGACATCAAGCATGAATCCACGCACTTCGTATTTTGGATAGTCACGCGCCTCACCTTTTGCGATTGTTCCATCTGTCTGTTTTAAAATCTGAAGAATACTTCTTGTTGCCCAGTATGCACCTGTTGAAGTTTCTGCTTCCACTGTAACTGAATCATCAATTTTCAGATTGTATCCTTCCTCTTTCAGACCTGTTCCTGCTTCTACAAGTGTAAAGAAGAAATCTCCGGCATTTGCGCTGTCCGCATATACAATTTCAAGATCTTTTCCAAATAAATCTTTATAATCTTTCTGGAACTCTGTTGCCGCTCTCTGAAGCGCTGCTTTATCTTTGTTTGCAACAACGATACGGCTGCCGTCCTTCACTGCAAACTCTCCGCCTTTTGCACCTTTCCACTCAGCAAGTTCCGGAATTACTGCTGGCTTTGCGTTGTCTCCCTCTTCCTGCTCGTATTTACCGGTAACAGTCATTGTATATTCTTTCGAGTCAACTGCTTTTCCATCTTTTCCTTCTGCTTTTACATTGAAGTTCATCTTAATCTGCTGTGTAACCAACGGCTGATAAACTGTCAAGTCTCTGTCTAAAATCTGCTCATAGTCTGCTCCGACAAAGCTTATTTCAAACCCTTCCGGAACTTCCGGCATTGTAAATTTCTTAGAATCACCTTCGATCGATTCAGGCAGCTCTAAGTTATCTGCAACTTCCTGTGGATCCTGAGTGTTTTCCGGCTCTTCTAATTTTCCGGCATAAGTCTCAAACTCCCAGATACCAACTGTGTTCCATGTTACCTCAGCTCCGTTTTCCGGCGCCCCTTTTGGATCGAATTCTTCAATGAAAAGGCGTACATGCTGTGTGTTGATCGGTTCATCTAAGTTGATAATCTGCTGATAGCTGTCTGGTTTTTTCTCAAAACTTACAACCGGCTCCCAGTTTGTACCGTCTGACGATTTTTCCAAACGATATTTTGTTGCATTCGTGCGCTCCCAGTGAATCTTAAATGACTGGATAGAAATTTCTTTTCCATAATCTAAGCTAATCCAGTGTTGTCCTAACTTAGCCGGACTTGCCCAACGCGTTGTATCATCCCCGTCAACTACTTTACCAGGTTGGAATTTTTCAAGATTATCTTCATATCCGTCTGCTGCTACTGTTGCACCTTCACTCAAGTTCTCAGCCTCTCCGAGTACTTTGAACTCATAGAGAGATACAGACTGCCAGTTACCCGGGTTCAACGTATACCCATTCACCGTCAAACGAACAAAACGTCCTGTCGCAGCTTCCTCCAGATTGATCCTGCTTGTGAGAGATGTAATATTCTTACCGTCTTCCTTTACATAAACATCTTGGTATTCACCGTTTTCTGTATCGGAAACAGAAATCTTGAAATTTGTAATATTGGTTCTCTCCCACTCAATTACAAACTGACTGAATGTCTTTACAGCCCCCAAGTCTAATGTCAATGTTCTCGCTTCCTGTGTAGTGCTCTGTGCTGTTGACCAGCGTGACTGTTCCGGTTTCTCAGCATCACGATTCACAATGCCATCTACCGCTTTCTCCGGTCCCCACTGATTTGCCAGTTCCTGATTGCTCGCAGTTACTTTTGAATTAAGAGCATAGTTAACCTCATAACCCGCTTTCTCTTCCACATTTTCTGCCTTTACAGCCGGCACTACAGTTACAGACCCCAATACCATTGCCGCAGAAAGGGCGCCTGCACTTGCACGCATCCATGTTCCTTTTTTCTTCATATCTTTCCTCCTCATTATTTATTATCAGACGAATCTTTACAGCAGGAAAATATTCTGCTTTGCACTAAAAAACCGAACTTTTGGAACAGACTATACAATTTTACATTATATACTCTGTTCCAAAAGTTCGGTTTTGCCTAAAAAGTAACAACCCGCCTGTATAATATTAATTTTATTAAAGCACTTTTTGCCAAAATTTGCAAGTGAATATTTTATTCTAAATCCTATATCGTTAGATTTCCTCTTTCATCTTCCTTATTCAATTTGCTATTTCTGTGTATTCAACTGCTTGTATCTCTTATAAATTCAAAAAAGATTGCGCATCTTTGCACGAAGTGCATTTTTTTGAATTATAGGATTCCAAAGGAATTTCCTATAATTCAAGAAAAACCCCGGAAACTTGCGTTTCCGGGGTATAAATTCAATTAGTTCAAATCACAAATCAACGATTACTCGATGATTGTAGCAACACGTCCTGATCCTACAGTACGTCCACCTTCACGGATAGCGAAACGTAAACCTTGTTCCATAGCTACTGGGTGAATTAATTCGATTGACATTTCTACGTTGTCACCAGGCATGCACATTTCTGTACCTTCTGGTAAGTTACAAACACCTGTTACGTCAGTTGTTCTGAAGTAGAACTGTGGTCTGTAGTTATTGAAGAATGGTGTATGACGTCCACCTTCATCTTTTGTCAATACGTAAACCTGAGCTGTGAATTTGTGGTGGCAAGTTACACTACCTGGTTTAACAAGACACTGTCCTCTTTCGATTTCAGTTCTCTGAACACCACGAAGTAATGCACCGATGTTATCACCAGCTTGAGCTTCGTCAAGAAGTTTACGGAACATCTCGATACCTGTGATAACAACTTTACGAGATTCTTCTTTGATACCAACGATTTCAACTTCGTCAGATACGTGAAGTGTACCACGTTCTACTCTACCTGTAGCAACTGTACCACGTCCTGTGATAGAGAATACGTCTTCTACTGGCATCAAGAATGGCTGATCTGTTGCTCTCTGTGGATCTGGAATGTAGCTATCTACTGCATCCATAAGTTCCATAATTTTGTCTCCCCATTCTCCGTTTGGATCTTCAAGAGCTTTAAGAGCTGATCCCTGGATGATTGGAGTATCATCTCCTGGGAATTCGTATTCATCTAATAATTCACGAATTTCCATTTCTACTAATTCTAATAATTCTTCATCGTCAACCATGTCACATTTGTTCATGAATACTACGATGTAAGGTACACCTACCTGACGAGACAGAAGGATGTGCTCTTTTGTCTGAGCCATAACTCCGTCAGTAGCAGCTACAACAAGGATAGCTCCGTCCATCTGAGCAGCGCCTGTGATCATGTTCTTTACATAGTCAGCATGTCCTGGGCAGTCAACGTGTGCATAGTGACGTTTCTCTGTTTCGTACTCAACGTGAGCTGTAGAGATTGTGATTCCACGCTCTCTCTCTTCTGGAGCTTTGTCGATGTTTTCGAAATCAACTGCTGCGTTTCCTTCTACTCTTACAGAAAGAGTTTTTGTAATAGCAGCTGTTAATGTTGTTTTACCATGGTCAACGTGACCGATAGTACCAATATTAGCATGTGGTTTTGTTCTTTCAAATTTAGCTTTAGCCATTTTGAATATCCTCCTTAAATCTGTCGCCTGAAACGGCAATTTTATTGGTTTCGCTTTTAAATCGGCTAATTCTGATTATATTTCAAAATCAGCCGAATAGCAAGCATTTTTGCGATTTTTACGCATTTTTATTGGATAATACTTTTTCCTGTACAGACTTCGGTACCTGCTCATAGCTGTCGAAGAACATAGAGTAGTTACCACGTCCCTGTGTTCTGGAACGAAGATCTGTAGAATATCCAAACATTTCGGACAATGGAACGAATGCACGAACGATCTTACCACCGCCAAGGTCATCCATACCTTCAATACGTCCACGACGGGAGTTGATATCTCCAATGATATCTCCCATGTATTCCTCAGGCATTGTTACCTCTACCTTCATGATTGGCTCAAGAAGTACAGGAGAAGCCTGCTTCATAGCGTCCTTGAATGCCAGAGATCCGGCAATGTGGAATGCCATTTCATTGGAATCGACTTCATGGTAAGAACCATCGTATACATTAGCATGTACACCGACAACCGGGAATCCTCCAAGGATACCAGATTTCATTGCCTCTTCGATACCTTCGCCAACTGCTGGGATGTATTCTTTCGGAATTGCACCACCGACAACAGTAGATTCAAATTTGTATACTTCCTCACCGTTGACATCCATTGGCTCGAATTTAACTTTACAGTGTCCGTACTGTCCCCGTCCACCGGACTGTTTTGCATATTTGCTGTCGATATCCACTGCTTTTGTGATGGATTCTTTGTAAGCAACCTGTGGAGCACCTACGTTTGCTTCTACTTTGAATTCACGCAGAAGTCTGTCTACGATGATCTCAAGGTGAAGCTCACCCATACCAGCAATGATTGTCTGACCAGTTTCCTGATCTGTATGCGCACGGAATGTCGGATCTTCTTCTGCAAGTTTTGCAAGAGATTCTCCAAGTTTACCCTGAGAAGCTTTTGTCTTAGGCTCGATCGCGAGCTCGATAACTGGCTCTGGGAATTCCATGGACTCTAAGATAACCGGATGCT